>FWPV01002431.1_pt1 | contig 45873 bp, 42 predicted proteins | sample 2228371 | NCBI WGS metagenome assembly FWPV01 (sample SAMEA103939776, study PRJEB20133) | metagenome
AGGGGACCCGGACCATCGGGTCGCCTTTCTTTTGCTTACTTTTCTTTGGCGAGACAAAGAAAAGTGAGTTGCCGCCGGGCAACCCCCGGCCTACAGGCGCAGGCATACCTCAACGTAAGAGGAAACAAAAGATAGACCCCCGAATCCAGTCCGGGATGACTGACAAAGCGCTTGCTCAGTCCCCAGCGATCGCCGGCTCCAAAGGCGGCTGCAGCGGCAAGCGCACGGTGAACACCGACCCCTCACCCGGCTGGCTTTCCACCGCGATGCTGCCGCCATGCGCCTGGACCAGCTGGTGCGTGATGTACAGGCCCAGGCCCAGGCCGCCGGTCTCGTCACCTTCGCGCGCCGCGGCGCGTTCGAACTGGCCGAAGATGCGTTGCTGGTCGGCTTGCGAAATGCCGCAGCCGCCGTCGCGCACGTCGATGCGCACGCCCTGGTCCAGCGGCGTCATGCGCACGGCGACAGGCTGGCCCTTGCCGTAACGCAAGGCATTGGTCAGCAGGTTGATGACCACCTGCTCGATGCGGAACTCGTCCCAGAAACCGGTGACTTGCTGGTCGGCGTGCAGGGTGATGGCGCAGCCGGCCAATGCGGCCTGGTTGGCCAGGTTGCCGACCACACGCTCGAGCAGCGCCGGCAGGTTGACGTGGCTGGGACGTATCGACAGGCGGCTGTTGCGCAGCCGGGTCACGTCCAGCATGTCGTCGATCAGGCGCACCATGTTCTTGACTTGCAGCGTGTCGCGCGCCACCATCTTCTGCAGGTAGGCCGCGTCGAAAATCGCGACGTTGCCGCGTTCCAGCTGCATCTTGCGCAACTGCGCCTCGAGGAACAGGGTGTTGAGCGGCGTGCGCAGCTCGTGGGCCACCATGGACATGAAGTCGTCGCGCATCTGCACCGCCTTCTGCAGCTCGGCCTGGGTTGCCTGCAGTTCCTGCACCAGCACTTCCTGCGCCTGGCGGCTTTTCTCGAGCGCCTGCACCTGCCGGCGCGTTTCATTGCGCTGCTGGTAGAGCTCGACAAACACATTGACCTTGCTCTTGACGGCCTCGCTGTCCAGCGGCTTGTACAAAAAATCGACCGCGCCGGTTTCGTAGCCCTTGAAGGCGTAATTCGATTCCTTGCCGGCGGCGGTGACGAACACAATCGGGATGTGGCGGGTTTTTTCGGTGCTGCGCATCAGCTCGGCGAGCTCGAAACCGTTCATGCCGGGCATCTGCACGTCCAGGATGGCCAGCGCAAACTCGTGCTGGAGCAGCAGGTCCAGCGCGGCCTCGCCCGAGCTGGCCTGGTGGATGTCGCGGCCGTCCAGGCGAATCAGGGCATTGAGTGCCAGCAGGTTGTCGGGCAGGTCGTCAACAATCAGTATTTTGGCGGTGTCAGGATGTCGCATGGTTGTGATCAAGTTGGATGAGCAGTTGCCGGATGCCGTCCAGCGTGAGGATCAGGTTGGGTTTCAGCCTGCTGATGGCTGCTTGCGGCATGGTGGGGACCTGGGCTTCGGCCGGGTCCTGCACCGCGGTGAGGCCGCCACGCTGCTTGATGCGGGCCAGGCCCGCGGCGCCGTCGAAGTTGGCGCCGGTCAGCAGCACGCCCGCCAGGCTGGGGCCGTAGGCGTCGGCGGCGGAATCCATCAGGACGTCGATCGACGGCCGTGAATAGTTGACGGGTTCTTCACAGCTGAGCGAAAAAGTCCGGTCCATCTCGATCGACAGGTGGTAGCCGGACCCGGCGAAATACAGCGTGGACGGGGCGATGGCCTCCTTGTCGGCGGCCTCGTGCACCCGCATGCCCAGCCTTTGCTGGAACACGTCCGCCAGCCGGCTGTCGCGCTCCTTCGGCAGATGCAGCACCGCGACGATGGGCAGCGCAAAGCTCCTGGGCAGGCCTGACAGCAGGGTCAGCAGGGCGAATACCCCGCCGGCCGAGGCGCCGACCACCACGGCCTCGACGGCATGTCTTGCGGCGACCTGCTGGATGTTCATGAGGCTGCTCATTCCTCCAGTTTGCGGAAAATCCGCTCGGGCCGGTCCAGCGGCTCAAAACGCGCGGCATGGGCCGAGAAGTCGATGCTTTCCTTGCTGCCCAGGCCCATGAAGCCGCGGTGGCTCAGCGATTCGTGAAACAGGCCCAGCGCGCGGTCCTGCAGCTTCTTGTTGAAGTAAATCAGCACGTTGCGGCAGAGCACCAGCTGGGTTTCGGAAAACACGCTGTCGGTGGCCAGGCTGTGGTCGGCAAAGGTGACGTTGTCGCGCAGGGATTTGTCGAAGATCGCCGCTTCGTAGGCGGCGGTGTAGTAGTCGGAAAACGCCTGCTGGCCGCCGGCGGCCTGGTAGTTGGCGGTGTGGCCCTGGATGCTGGCCAGCGAAAAAATGCCCAGGCGTGCCTTGGCCAGCGACTTGGGGTTGATGTCGGTGGCGTAAATCAGGGAGCGCGCAAGCAGGCCTTCCTCCTTGAGCAGGATGGCCAGCGAATACACCTCCTCGCCGGTGCTGCAGCCTGCGACCCAGATTTTCAGCGAAGGATAGGTGCGCAGCACCGGCACGACCTGCTGGCGCAGCGCCAGGAAAAACGAGGGGTCGCGAAACATCTCGCTGACGGGAATGGTCAGGTACTGCAGCAATTGCATGAAGACGGCGGGGTCCTGCGCCACGGCCGCCTGCAGGGCCGGGATCGTCGGGTAGCCGAGCTGGGCGAGCGCCTTGATCACCCGGCGTTTCTGCGACGCGCCCGCGTAGTCACGGAAATCGTAGCTGTACTGGGTGTAGATGGCCTCGATCAGCTGATGCAGGTCGGCTTCCGGGTAGTCGTCGGCGCTGTCCCTGCCGCTGGCCTTCACCGGTGCCGCGGCGTGGATGTCGGTTTTTTTGGGCATCAGCCGCGATCGGTGACCGGCATCCACACGCGAAGCAGGGAGAACAGGCGGTCCAGGTCGATCGGCTTGGCCAGGTAGTCGCTGGTGCCGGCCTTGAGGCACTGCTCCTGGTCGTCCTTCATGGCCTTGGCGGTGACGGCAATGATGGGCAGTTTTTTGAAGCGTGCATCCTTGCGGATGCGGCGCGTGGCCTCCAGCCCATCCATGCCCGGCATCATGATGTCCATCAGCACCAGATCGATGCCTTCGATTTCGTCGAGCTTGCTGATGGCTTCAAAGCCGTTGCGTCCGACCTCGACCCGCATGCCCTTTTGCTCCAGGGCGCTGGTCAGCGCGAAGATGTTGCGCGCATCGTCGTCCACCACCAGCACCGTGCGGCCTTCAAAGGCGGTGTCCCGGTTGCGCAGGTTGTTGAGCATGATCTGCCTATCGGTCGAAAGCTCGGCCTCGACCTTGTGCAGGAACAGGGTGACTTCGTCGAGCAGGCGCTCCGGGGAGCGCGCGCCCTTCATGATGATGGCGCGTGAATACTTCAGCAGCCCGGCCTCTTCCTCGCGGGTCATCTCGCCTTCGGTGTAGACGATGACCGGCGGGAAGGACGAAATCTCCTCGCTCGACATGCGCTGGAGCAACTCGTGCCCCTGCATGTCGGAAAACTTCAGGTCCATGATCATGCAGTCGAACACCGTGCTGGCGAGCAGGGCCAGCGCTTCACCGCCGGCGCCCACCGCGGTGATTTCGACGTCGCCGTCGCCGATCAGGTGCACGACGCTGGCGCGCTGCAGGGCATCGCCTTCGACCAGCAGCACGCGCTTGATTTTCTGGGCCAGCTTTTCGCTGAGCTTTTCGAACACGTTCTTGAGCTGCTCGCGTGTGGTCGGCTTGAGCGCGTAACCCATCGCACCCATCTGCAGGGCCTGCTCGCTGAGGTCGTCGGCCGACACCACATGCACCGGGATGTGCCGTGTCTTCGGATCCTCCTTGAGTCGCTGCAGCACCGCCAGGCCCGGGCGGTCCGGCAGGCCCATGTCGAGCAGGATGGCGTGTGGCAGGAACTGCAGGGCCAGCGCAATGCCGTCCTCGGCGCCGTGAGCCACGAGGCAGTGGTAGTTCATCTCGCGCGCCAGGTCGTAGAGGATTTGCGCAAAGATGACATCGTCCTCGATCACCAGCACCAGGCGGTCGCCGCGCGGCAAGTGCCGGTCGTCGGCAAAAGCGGCGGCAGGAACGGGCGCCGGCAGCGGGCTGGGCACCACCACCGGCGCCGGGTTGCGGAGCCGGCCGGCTGCGCGCCGCTCGGGTTTGGGGGCCTGCTGGGGGGCCGGTGCCGGGTTCCATTCGCAGGGCAGCAACAGGGTGAAGGTGCTGCCCTGGCCCTCGCGGCTTTCCACCGACAGGGAGCCGCCCAGCAGCGTGGTCAGGTCGCGCGAAATCGACAGGCCCAGGCCGGTGCCGCCATAACGCCTGCTGGTGGTGCCGTCGGCCTGGCGGAAGGCGTCGAAAATCAGTTGCTGCTGGTCGGAGCGTATGCCGATGCCGGAATCGCGCACGGAGAAGGCGATCAGGCCTGCCGGCTGCAAGGACACGCGCAGGCTGACTTCTCCGGTATCGGTGAACTTGATGGCGTTGGAGAGCAGGTTTTTCAGGATCTGCTCGACCCGCTGGCGATCGGTTTTCAGCGTCGCCGGCGTGCCTGACTCGATGCGGATGGAGAGCGCCAGCTTTTTCTGGCCGGCCAGCGGTTCGAAAGTGCTTTTCAGCGAATCCACCAGCGCGCCCACCAGCATGTCTTCGGGGGACAACTCCAGCTTGCCGGCCTCGACCTTGGAAATGTCCAGGATGTCGTTGATCAGGCTGAGCAGGTCGTTGCCCGCCGAATAGATGGACTGGGCAAAGCGGACTTCTTCCTGGCTGAGATTGCCCCGGGGATTGTCGGCCAGCAGCTTGGCCAGGATCAGCGAGCTGTTCAGCGGCGTGCGCAGCTCGTGCGACATGTTGGCCAGGAATTCGGATTTGTAGCGGCTGGCGCGGCTCAACTCGGTGGCGCGTTCCTCGAGCAGGGTCTGGGCCTGGTTGAGTGCCGCATTCTTGTGGTCCAGCGACAGGGCGACTTCCGACAATTGCTCGTTGTTCTGTTCAAGCTCGGCCTGCTGGTTTTCCAGCGTGACCTGGTACTCCTTGAGCACGCGGGACTGCTCTTCGAGTTCTTCGTTGGTGGTGCGCAGCTCTTCCTGCTGGACCTGCAGCTCTTCATTGAGCTCCTGGGACTGGCTGAGCACGTCTTCCAGGCGCCGGCGGTAGAGCGCCGCATGGATGGAGTTGCCGATGTTGCTGGCAATCAGGGTGACGAATTCCAGGTCACGCGGCGCCAGCGCCCTGAAGAAGCCGAGTTCGACCACGCCGTTGACCACGCCGTCGTTGTGCACCGGGACCACCAGCACATGGCGGGCCGATCCCTGGCCCAGGCCGGAACTGGCCTTGAGGTAGCTGGCCGGCAGGTCATTGAGCTGGATCACCCGGTTTTCCAGCGCAGCCTGGCCGACCAGGCCCTGGTCGCTGTCGGGCGACTGCCCGGCCTCGCCACCGTCGGGGACCAGTCCGTAGACGGCCACCCGCTGCATCCGGCCATCTTCCTGCCGGATGTACAGGGCCGCCACCGCCACATCGAGGTAACGCGCCAGAAACTCCAGCACGCTGCGGCCCAGCGACGGCAGCGCGTGCTGCCCCAGGGTGTGCTCGCCCAGCTGCCGTTGACCGGTGCGCAGCCAGAGTTGCTGATCCAGCAGCAGCGCCGTGGTTGCCTGCCTGTTTTCCGCCTCGCCGTAGGTGTCCGACAGGCGATGCAGTTCGCGGTGCCCGAGCAGGGCCAGCAGGCCACTGAGTCCCAGGCTGAACAGCAGGTAGGCCGCCATGCCCCAGGCGGTGTTGCCGCGCGCCTGCGCATTGCGCTCCTGCAGCAGGCGCTCTTCGATGCTGATGAACTCGGCGAATTCACGCCGGATCTCGTCGGTCAGGCTTTTCCCGCCGGCCGAGCGTATCGGCGCCTGGTAGTCCAGGTCCTTGCGCCGCAGGTCGATGATGGCCTGCGCAAACTCGTTCCATTGGGCCTGCAGTGCGGCGATGCGCCTGAGCCGGCTGACCTGGCCCGGGTTGTCGCGCACCAGGCCGGTCAGCGTGGCGGTTTCGGCCGCGATGCGCGGCTTGCCGATTTCAAAGGGCTGGAGCAGCGGTTCTTCACCGGTGACCAGGTAGCCGGACATGCTGGCTTCCATGTCGGCGCCGAGCTTGGCGATCTGGTTGGCGCTGCTGATGGCCCGTTCGGCCTGTTCGACCCCGCCCAGTACGGACAGAAGATAGAAGATCAGGGCCACAAAAACGGCGGCACTGAGGGCGCCGACGCCCAGCGGCAGGCTGATGTTGCGCGTCAGGATGCGGCGAAAATTTTCCTGGTGGATGGCGCTGGGTTCGGTCATGAATCTTCCACGCGCCAAGCGCAATAAAACCCGATTGTCCTACAAAGACGGGCCCGGCAGCCTGTATTAACCCCACTTGAAGCTGTCAGGTTTTGTCGGCAAGCTCCTGGCGCAGGAAGTCCTCGATCAGGCGTGCCAGCTGCTCCGGCTGGTCATGGTGCAGCATGTGGCCGGCGTCCTGGACCACGGAGGTGCCGAGCTGCGGCACGGCCTTGAGCCGCTCGTGGTATTCGGCCAGGGTGTATTTGCCCTGCCACCATTTGCCCAATGAGTCGTCCGAGGCTTCGATGGCCAGCGTGGGCGCGCTGATGTTGCGGTAAATCTCCAGCACCTCGTCGACGCGGTACAGCTGCGCGTTGGTGATCTTGTGGGCCGCGTCGCCCAGGATGTTCCATTGGCCGGCGGCGTCGGGGGCGGCCCAGTGCCTGGCCAGCCAGTCCGCCTTGAGCTGCGTGAGGCGGGGGTTGGTGCGCATCAGGCGCCGCGCCACGCCGTCGGCGTCGTTGTAGGGTTTCAGCGCCATCTCGCCCTTGTGCAGGCTCTTGAGCTCGTCCATCCATTTGGCAAAACGGCCCGGCGCCTGGCTGGCCCGCGTGGCCGGCATGCCGAAACCCTCGAGGTTGACCAGCTTGCGGATGCGGGCCGGGCGCACGCCGGCATACAGCATGGCGACGTTGCCGCCCATGCTGTGGCCGACCAGGTCCACCGGCTGGTCGCCGGCGTAGTGGTCCAGCAGGAAATCGAGGTCGGCCAGATAGTCCGGGAACCAGAAACAATCTGGTGCCCCCACGCTCCCCACTGCGTGTGCCTTCGGTGATTCGCTGCCCCTGTCCCCGGATACAGGGGCTGTCTGCCCTTGGGGCGGCCCGGCGGGCAGACGCGCCCCGGCCGAGCCGGTCTTGCCATAACCGCGCCAGTCGGGCGCGATGATGCTGCGGCCTTCGACAAACGCGTCGGACAGGGCGTCCACCACAAACTGGTAAGAGGCGGACACATCCATCCAGCCGTGTACCAGCACCAGGGGCGGCAGGCTGCTTTGGGACTCGCCCCAATGGCGCACGTGGTAATCGATGCCGCGTATAGGGACTAACTCGCTGCGGGAGATGCGTTTTTCTTTGTACATTGGGGTGATGATAAAGAGACTCGCACCGCCCAACAGTCAAGGCAGGGACATGGCTGCCGCGCCGCCCCCCGACCACTACGCCGCCCTGCACCGCACTTTCCGCTGGCAGGTCGATGACTACTTCAACATCGCCGAGGTCTGCTGCCGCCGCTGGGCGCGCGCTGACCAGGCCGGAAGTGCTATCAAAAGAGTAGCTATCCACGCGCACCAGCCGGGCGCTGCGACCGTTTTTTATACCTATGTCCAGTTGCAACAGGCGGCCGACGCGCTGAGCCATGTGCTGGTGAAGCAGGGCGTTCAGCGCGGCGACCGGGTGGCGATTGTGATGCCGCAGCGTTTTGAAACCGCGGTGGCCTACATGGCGGTGTTCCAGATGGGCGCCGTGGCCATGCCGCTGTCCATGTTGTTCGGCCCCGAGGCGCTGGAATACCGCCTGCAGGACAGCGAGGCGGTGCTGGCGATCTGCGATGAAAGCTCGATCACCAGTGTCAACACCATCCGCAGCAACTGCCCGGCCCTGCGCACGGTCATCGCGGCCGGTACGGCGGCGGGCCAGGGCGACGTGGATTACGAAGCCGCCCTGGCGGCGCAGCAACGCGCCTTCACCGCGGTGAAAACCAAAGCCGACGACGCGGCCATCCTGATCTACACCAGCGGCACCACCGGCCCGCCCAAGGGTGCCTTGCTGGCGCATCGCGCGTTGATCGGCAATTTGCCGGGATTTATTTGCAGCCAGAACTGGTTTGGCTTCGACCCACACCCCGACCTAATAGCTCCCTCCCCCGCGCGGGGGAGGGCCGGGGAGGGGGCGAACACAAAAAGGGCGAAGCCCAGTCCGGCTCCGGAAACGCGAAGCGTGTTCTGGAGTCCGGCAGACTGGGCCTGGACGGGTGGCCTGATGGACGCCCTGCTGCCCACGCTGTATTTCGGCCGTCCCATCGTGGCCTTCAACGGCCGCTTCAGCCCGGAGCTGGCCTTCACGCTGATGGCGCAGCAGGGCGTCACGCACACCTTTCTGTTCCCCACTGCGCTGAAAGCCATGATGAAGGCCTACCCGCAGCCGCGGCGCCACTTCAAGCTCAAGCTGCAGGCCATGATGAGCGCGGGCGAGGCAGTGGGCGACGCGGTGTTTGCGTACTGCCGCGACGAGCTGGGGGTGGTGGTCAACGAAATGTTCGGTCAGACCGAGATCAATTACATCGTGGGCAATTGTTCTGCGCTGTGGCCAGCCAGGCCCGGCAGCATGGGCAAGGGCTACCCGGGGCACCGCGTGGCGGTGATCGACGATGACGGCAATGAGTGTGCGGTCGGTGTGCCCGGCGATGTGGCGGTGAACCGCTTCGACATCCACGGGGATCCGGATCCGATTTTTTTCCTCGGATACTGGAAGAAGGACGGCGCCACCCGGGCCAAGTTCACCGGCGACTGGTGCCGCACCGGCGACCTGGCCACGCGTGATGCCGACGGCTACCTCTGGTACCAGGGGCGGGCCGACGATGTGTTCAAGGCGGCCGGCTACCGCATCGGCCCCGGTGAAATCGAGAACTGCCTGGTCAAGCACCCGGCCGTGGCCAACGCCGCGGTGGTGCCCAAGCCGGACAAGGAGCGCGGCGCGCTGGTCAAGGCCTATGTCGTGCTTGCTCCTGATTTCATAGCTGCCCGCGCACGGCGGGCGGTCGCAGAGGACCAGTTTGATGCCGAGCTGGTGGCGCGGCTGCAGGACCATGTCCGGGCCTTGCTGGCGCCCTACGAATACCCCAAGGAGATCGAGTTCATAGAGACGCTGCCCATGACCACGACGGGCAAGGTGCAGCGGCGGGTTCTGCGCTTGCAGGAAGAAGAGCGCTTCCGCAAAGCCAGCGGCGGCTGAATCCTTTCCGGTCTTGACTCCGTCGGCCGGGGTTTGCCAGCAAGCCGGGGGTTGCCCGGCGGCAACTCACTTTTCTTTGTCTCGCCAAAGAAAAGTAAGCAAAAGAAAGGCGACCCTGCTGTCTGCGTCCCCTCTCCGCTGGCGCTGCGAGGGGAAACCTGCGGTGCTCGGTCCAGCCGGGGTCTCGCTCGAACTCGCCTTCGGCTCAAACAATCGCGATCCCTGATCCGTCTGGCCCTGCGCTCCTCGGCGCATACAGAAGGGTGGGGGATGGAATCGGAAGCGGATTCGGGTATGGGATCGGGCGCCGGCGATGACGCGCTTTGCGCGTCATCGCCTCCCCGAATTGGTATTTGCATTTCTGAGCCTCACCCGTCGGGCTGGGCCGAGGAGCGCAGCCGAAAACGGATCAGGGCGAGCGACTCTGAGCGAAGCGAGTCGAGCTCGACCCCGTTTTCGGCGAGCACCGCAGGTTGCCCGCAGCGAAGCGGAGGGACCCGGACCATCGGGTCGCCTTCTCTTGGCTTACTTTCTCTTGGCGAAGCAAGAGAAAGTGAGTCGCCCGCCGGGGCGAGACCCGGCTTGTGGGCATACCCCACAACAAGAGTCAGCCAACATGGATCCCGGATCAAGTCCGGCGTGACTGGCGAAGTGCTTGCCGCCAGACAAGCCCGGCCAACAGGGGTGAACTCAATGCACGTTGCGCGGGGCCGGCGCCGCCGGCACCGAGCGCGGCAGCCGAACGGTAAAGCGGGTGCCATCGGCGGCGGTCGAGGTGACGTCCAGGCTGCCGCCGTGCGCGCGAACAATCTCCTGGCAGATGAACAGGCCCAGGCCCAGGCCCGAGCTTTCGCGGCGCTCGCCCTGGCCGGGCGCCATGCCTCGGACCAGCGGCCGGAAGATCAGTTGCTGCTCCTGCGGCGGAATCGGAGTTCCCAGGTTGTGCACCGAAAAGGCCACGCCGTCGGCGTTTTCCCACAGGCGAACCGTCACCGGCGCTTCGGTTTCGCCATGGGTCAGGGCATTGGCCAGCAGGTTGGACAGCAGCTGCCCCATGCGGCCCTCGTCCCAGAAGCCGTTGAAGTCGCCGGTGCTCTCGAGGCGCAACAGGCTGCGCGGATAACGCACGCGGGTTTCTGCCAGTACCTTGGCGAACTGGATGGCGAGGTCGCCGGGCACCGGCTTGATCGGCATCATGCCCTCGGACTGCACACGCGTGAAGTCCACCACATGCTCGATCACGCTGTTGATGCGCACCACGCTGTTGATGATGGTTTCTGCCGCGCTGGCCGCCAGCTTGCCGGATCGCACCAGGTACTGCGCCGACATGGAGATGGTGCCCAGCGGGTTGCGGATGTCGTGGCCGAGGATGCCGATGAACAGCTCGGTGGACTTTCGGGTCTGGTCGGTGTAACGGGCCACCGATTCGGCAATCGCCTGGTCCATGGCCTCATGGAAGCGGACCAGGTCTTCCATGTCCTGGGGCTGGTCCAGACCGCCGCCCGCGGCCAGCCACAACTGGACCACGCTGGTGCGGAAGGCGCGGTATTCGGTGATCATGGCGTCGATGGCAAAACCCGAGACCATGCGGGTGTCGGCATGGGTGCCGGCGGCGGCCTCCAGATCCTCCGGGACGCTTTCGTCGGCGGCTTTGGGTGCGTCCGCATGTTCCGCGGCCGGCGGTCGGTCGAGTTCGTCGGCAATCGCCGCGAGGATTTCCCCGGCGTGATCGCGCAGGGTGGCCTGGTCCAGCATGCTGCCGTCCTGCACCAGGGTCGCGGCAAAGGCATCCCAGGCCGCAAGAATGTCCGGGGCGTTGGTGCGCAGGTGGGTGGAAAGTCGCATGGCAGGCCTTTGGTGAAGAAACGTCAGACAGGGCGGTGGGTGCTTGAGCGGCAGGAACCGGAAAACAAAAAAACCCCCCGGGTGCCCGGAGGGTTTGTTTTCAGTGTCCCCGGGGACCTCGTGGCGGCCATCAGGCCGCGCACTGTGACGCCAACTTGCTGTCGGCGCCCTGGCTCACCGGGGGTATCTGGAAAGGCTGTGGCTATCAGCGGGCTGCAGCCTGGGCCGGCTCGGCCACATAAATTTCCACGCGGCGGTTCTTGGCGCGGCCGGCTTCGGTGTTGTTGTCAGCCACAGGCTGGCGTGAGCCGGCGCCGTCGGTGCCGACGCGGTTGGCGGCGACGCCACGCTGCACCAGGTAGTTGCGTGTGCTGTTGGCGCGGTCCATGGACAGCGGGTTGTTGATGGCATCGCTACCGGTGCTGTCGGTGTGGCCGATGATGGTCACGGTGGTCACCGGGTTCTGGTTCAGGCTGGTGGCAAACTGGTTCAGGATGGGCGCGAAGCTGGAATTGATGTCCGAGCGGCCGGTGGCAAACGAGATGTCCGAAGGGATGTCCAGCTTGAGGCGGTTGTCGGCGGTCTGGGTCACGGCCACGCCGGTACCGACGGTGGCTTGTTCCATCGCAGCCTTTTGCTGCTGCATGCGCTGCGACCACAGGTAACCGCCGCCAGCACCCACGGCGCCGCCGAGGACTGCGCCGGTGGCTGCACCCTTGGAGCCGCCGGTGGCCGCGCCGAGGACAGCGCCTGCCACGGCACCGATGCCGGCGCCCTTGGCCGTGCCTTGCTGGGTTTCACTCATGTTGGCGCAGCCGGTGAGGAAGAGGGCAGCGCAAGTAAGGGTGGTGATGACTAATTTCATGGGGATTCTCCTGAGAAGTGTTTGAATTTTTCAAAGCGCGCGGTGGGCCGCTTGCTGACCGATGGTAGGCGCGCCGGCGGCATCCGCATGTAGGGCAAATGCCCGACCGGCTGAGCGCCGGTGTCGTATCCGGGGCACGCCTTAAACTAGAACCCGTCAACGTCCCTCTTTTCACCTGCTTTTCATCGAACCCATGAACTTCATTCCACTCGGCAGCAGCGCACTGCAGGTCACCCCCATCTGCCTGGGGACCATGACCTTCGGCGAACAGGTCAACGAAGCCACTGCCCATGCCATTCTCGACCGCTCGCTGGAGCGCGGCGTCAACTTCCTCGACGCGGCAGAAATGTATTCGGTGCCGGCGCGCGCCGAGACCTTCGGCGCCACCGAGACCATCATCGGCAACTGGTTCGCCAGCCGGCCCGGCGCACGCGACAAGATGGTGGTGGCCACCAAGGTCGCCGGCCCGGCGCGCGGCATGAACTGGATACGAAACGGCAGCCCGGACCTGACCGCCAAAGACATCGTGCAGGCCTGCGAGGACAGCTTGCGGCGCCTGCGGACCGAGACCATCGACCTGTACCAGATCCACTGGCCGGCGCGCCATGTGCCGGCTTTCGGCATGGTCTATTTCGACCCGGCCAAGGACAAGCCGGTCAGCAGCATCCAGCACCAGCTGGAAGCCCTGGACGGCTTGGTCAAGGCAGGCAAGGTGCGCGCCATCGGCCTGTCCAACGAAACGCCTTATGGTGTGCACGAGTTTGTGCGCCTGGCCGAGCAGCATGGCCTGGCCAAAGTGGCGACGGTGCAAAACCCCTTCTGCCTGATCAACCGCACGGTGGAAAACGGGCTGGACGAAAGTTTGTACCGGCTCGGTGTGTCTCTGCTGGCCTATTCGCCGCTGGGCTTCGGCCTGCTGACCGGCAAGTACGACAGCAGCGGCACCACCGGCCCGGACGCGCCGGCCGAAGGGCGGATTGCCAAATTCGAGACCGTGCGCAAGCAGCGCTGGGGCCGGCCCGAGGCGCTGGTCGCCGCGCGCCGCTACAACGCGCTGGCGCGTGAGCACGGCTTGAGCCCGACGCAGATGGCGCTGGCTTTCTGTTATGGCAAGTGGCAGGTCGCCAGCACCATCATCGGCGTGACCTCGGTGGCCCAGCTCGATGACAACCTGGATGCCTGGGGAACCAAGCTGTCACCTGAACTGCTGGCGGAGATCGACAAAATTCGCTGGGAAATGCGCGACCCGGCGCTGTAAAGGCTTCGACCAGCTCAGCCCGAACGGCAGAACATGGCAAAAAAGGACCACGTCTCTGAAACCCCGGCCACGCAGATGTTGAAAGCTGCGGGAGTTGCTTTCACCGAGCATCCCTACGAGTACCTCGAGCACGGCGGCGCGCAGCACAGCGCGGAGGTGCTGGGTTTTGATCCCTTCACCGTCGTCAAGACCCTGGTGATGCAGGACCAGGATGCCAAGCCGCTGCTGGTGCTGATGCACGGCAACCGCAAGGTCTCGACGAAAAACCTGGCGCGCCAGATCGGCGCCAAGTCGGTCGAGCCCTGCAAGCCCGAGGTGGCGAACCGCCACAGCGGTTACCTGGTGGGCGGCACCTCACCCTTTGGCACGCGCAAGGCTATGCAGGTGTATATCGAGGAAAGCATCCTGGCCTTGCCGAAAATTGCCATCAACGGCGGCCGCCGCGGCTACCTCGTAGGCATCGCGCCGCAGCTGTGCGTGGACCTGCTGGGTGCAAAATCCGTCAACTGCGCGCTCATCGACTAGAAAAAGAAACGGAGAACCCATGGACTACCTTTATTCCGCCATCGCCGTCGTGGCGGCTTACCTGATGGGCTCGCTGTCCTTCGCGGTGATTGTCAGCAAGCTGATGGGCCTGAGCGATCCGCGCAGCTACGGCAGCAAGAACCCGGGCGCGACCAATGTGCTGCGCTCCGGCAACAAGGCTGCCGCTGTCGCCACGCTGGTGCTGGACGCGCTCAAGGGCTGGCTGCCGATGGCGCTGGTGGGCTGGTTCGGCCGCGATTACGGCCTGCGCGAAGGCACGCTGGCCGCCGTCGGGCTGGCGGCATTCATAGGCCACCTGTACCCGGTGTTTTTCAAGTTCGAAGGCGGCAAGGGCGTGGCGACGGCCGCCGGTGTGCTGTTCGGTGTGCACTGGGTGCTGGGGCTGGCGACGCTGGCGACCTGGGTCATCGTCGCCTTCTTTTCGCGCTACTCGTCGCTGGCCTCGCTGGCCTGTGCGCTGTTTGCGCCCTGGTATTACATGATCGGCGACCGCAGCTTCTGGTACATGGACAAAACCATGGCGCTGGCGATTTTCGTGATGAGTGCCTTGCTGGCTTTCCGGCACAAGGAAAACATCAACAAGCTGCTCCGGGGCGAGGAATCGAAGCTGGGCAGCAAGACCAAACGCTGAGCCGGGGCTGTGCCGGTCTGGACCGGTCTAATAACGCTTGACCAGGATCAGCTGCTCGTTTTCGCGCAGCATCTGGAAACGGGTCAGGAAGCTGTTGCCCAGCAGCATGAAGGGCATGTCGCGCGAGGCCACCACGGCGTCGACGTTGAAGACCTCGACATCGCCGACACGCACCGAGGCCAGCGAGGTGCGCCAGCCCAACACCACACCGTTGGCAGTGCTGAGCTGGATGCGCTGGCCGGATTTGTAGTCCACGCCCAGGCGTTCCGCATCCGTCACCGTCATCGAGACAGCGGTGGCCCCGGTGTCCACCAGAAATTGCGCTGCCTTGCCGTTGATCTGGCCCTGCGTCATGAAATGCCCGCCCGAACCCGCGGTCAGCACGATGCGGTTGCCTTTGCCGGCGGCTGCGGCCTGCCCACCGGCACCCGCGCCCACACTGACCGGCGCATCGCCCACCCGCAGCGTGTGGCGTTTGCCGGCGAGCTCCAGCACGGCCTGGTCGCCGGAGGCCGAAATCACCTTGACGTTCATGTGCGTCTCACCGGCCGCCACTGACTTGGGCGGCGCGCCATTGACCACCAGCAGCGCCTTGTTGCCCAGCATGCCGGCCAGGGCGACGCTCTGGGCGTGCGCCATGCTGGGAAGCCACGTCAGCGCCATGAGCAGCAAACCGAGTTGAATACGTGCGGCCGCCGCGCCGGGCCGCCCCAAGCAAGGCCAGCCCCCTTGGGGGGCAGCGAACCACACGCAGTGGGGAGCGTGGGGGCTCATTTTTTTCAGTCGCGAAAGTTGTTGAAGCTCAAAGGCATGTCGGGCAATTCGGCCTTGATCATGGCCATGGCCTCCTGCAGGTCGTCGCGGTTCTTGCCGGTGACCCGGACTGCGTCGCCCTGGATGGAGGCCTGCACCTTGACCTTGCTGCCCTTGATCAGCTGCGAGATCTTCTTGGCCTGTTCGGTCTCGATGCCGTTGCGCACCTTGGTGACCTGCTTGACCTTGTCGCCGCCGATTTTTTCAACCTTGCCGGCGTCGAAAAAGCGCACATCGACGCCGCTTTTGGTGGCCTTGTTGCGCAGGATGTCGGTGATCTGGTCGATCTGGAAGTCGCTGTCGCCGATCAGCGTGATTTCCTTGTCCTTGAGCTCAATCGCGGCGGCCGTGCCCTTGAAGTCAAAACGCGTGCCGATTTCCTTTGCGGTGTTTTCAACCGAATTCTTGACCTTGACCAGGTCGGCTTCGAGGACGGTGTCAAAAGAGGGCATGGTGCGAGGCTTCCTGGTGGTCCGGGTGAGACAATCCCCGGATGTTAGTCGAGAAAAACGTCCCCCTCCAGTTTTCCAACACCTTTGGCATCATGGCCAAGGCCCTGAGCCTGGTGCGCATCCGTGGCGAGCAGGATATCGCCGATGTGCTGGCCGATCCGGCGCTGCGCGATGCCCCCAAGTTCGTGCTGGGCGGCGGCAGCAACATCGTGATCACCGGCGACGTCAAGCCGGTGGTGCTGAAGGTCGAAATCAAGGGCAAAAAGCTGGTCGGCGAGACCGCCAAAGCCTGGATCGTCGAGGCCGGCGCCGGCGAAAGCTGGCATGACATCGTGGACTGGACCGTGCACCAGGGCTACCCGGGCCTCGAGAACCTGGCCCTGATCCCGGGCACCGTGGGCGGCTCGCCGGTGCAGAACATAGGCGCCTACGGCGTCGAACTGCAGGACCGCTTCGATTCGCTCGATGCCGTGGACCTGACGACCGGCAAGGCCTTCACGCTGGACGCCGCGCAATGTGCTTTCGGCTACCGCGATTCGGTGTTCAAGCACAGCAGCACCGGACCCAACGGCCTGGGGCTGGCCGGCAAGGCACTGATCACGCGGGTGCGTTTTGCGCTGCCCAAGGCCTGGAAGGCCGTGCTCGGTTATGCCGACCTCGAGAAAAAGATGGCCCAGTCGCCGGGTGTCCAGCCCGATGCGCTGCAGATTTATGACTGGATTTGCGAGATCCGGCGCGCCAAGCTGCCAGACCCGCAGGTGATAGGCAACGCCGGCAGCTTTTTCAAGAACCCCACGGTCTCGCCCGAGCAGTGCGCCGACATCATCCAGCGCGAACCGAAAATCGTGCATTACCAGCTCGATGACGGCTCGGTCAAACTCGCCGCCGGCTGGCTGATAGACGCCTGCGGCTGGAAAGGCAAAAGCATAGGCAATGCCGGCGTCTACGAGCGCCAGGCGCTGGTGCTGGTCAATCGCGGCGGCCGCGAGGACCCGGTCACCGGAGGCGAGGTCATGACCCTCGCCAAGGCGATACAGACCAGTGTTTACGAGCGTTTCGGCATCCTGCTGGAGCCGGAGCCGGTGGTGGTGTAGGGCTGCGCGCCATGTCGCTTTTCCAGCGTGTCATGGGCGAGGCATTCGGGCGGCTGGCAGCGCCGCTGCAGCACTTCCACAGCCTGAACGGCACGCAGACGCTGCAGGGCCGGGTGCAGACGGAGGCGCCCGCCACGCGCGCGGCGCGCTGGCTCGCGCGTGGCCTGGGGGCGCCGCACGCAGCCATGGACGGGGCGATCCGGTTTGAACTCGAGGCCGGGCCGGCGCTTGAAACCTGGACCCGCCATTTTCCGCAGCAGTTGATGCGCTCGCAGCTGTCCGGCGCTGGCCCCCACCTGGTGGAGCAACTGGGCGCCGTGCGGCTGTATTTCACGCTGCTGGAACAGGGCGGCGCGCTGCGCATGCAACTCGACGGCCTGCGCTTTCTCGGTGTGCCTTGCCCGCGCTGGCTCCTGCCCCGGGTCCATGCGCTGGAAACCGGCCGGGACGGGGCGGTGTTTTTCGACGTGCGCGCGGCGCTGCCGGGTGTGGGCACGGTGTCCGCCTACCGCGGCCACCTTGTGTTGCCGGCGGAAGGGGGTGCGCCGTGATTGTGGTGTTCGACGCGCAATGCCTGCTCTGCGACGGCTGGGTGAAGTTTCTGCTGCGCCATGACAAACAGCAGCGCCTGCGGTTTGCGTCCATTCAGGGTGCGCAGGGCGCGGCGCTTCTGCAGCGCGCCGGCCTGCAGATCGAGGGCCTGCAAACCCTGCTGCTGGTGGACGGCGAGCGCAGCTGGCAACACACGGCGGCCATCCTGCGCATCCTGCATGAACTCGGCGGCTTCTGGCGCCTGGCCTGGCTCGCATGGCTGCTGCCGGCGCCGCTGCGCGATGCGCTGTACCGCTGGCTGGCGCGCAACCGCTACCGCTGGTTCGGCCGCAGCGCGACCTGTTTGCTGCCGCCAGCCGACGCGGCCTGGCGTTTTCTGGACTGAGTTTCCGCTATCGGTTTGCTATGTTATTCATAGCTACTTACGCTTGCAGGAAAAGGTCTGGGGACTCTTTTCCTTCCTAGACCCATCCGGACTCATGTGAGATAAATGACAAAAGCCCGCATATGCGGGCTTTTCCATGTCACCTTGAAACTGATTTATTTACCCAGCTTCAGGAAATCATCTCCCTTGCCCAGCTCCAGCAGCCCGGCGTTGGAATAAACCTGCAACTTGGCGCGGGTGTCGGTGATGTCCAGGTTGCGCATCGTCAATTGCCCAATCCGGTCCAGTGGCGAGAACGGTGCGTCTTCCACCTTTTCCATGCTCAGGCGCTCAGGCGCGTAGGTCAGGTTGGGCGATTCGGTGTTCAGCAGGCTGTAGTCGTTGCCTCGCCGCAGTTCCAGCGTCACCGTGCCGGTGATGGCGCTGGCGATCCAGCGCTGGGCGGTTTCGCGCAGCATGATGGCCTGGCTGTCGAACCAGCGGCCCTGGTAGAGCAGGCGGCCGAGCTTGCGGCCGTTGTCGCGGTACTGCTCGATGGTATCTTCGTTGTGGATGCCGGTGACCAGGCGCTCGTAGGCGATGAACATCAGCGCCAGGCCGGGGGCTTCGTAGATGCCGCGGCTCTTGGCTTCGATGATGCGGTTCTCGATCTGGTCGCTCATGCCCAGGCCGTGGCGGCCGCCGATTTCATTGGCCTTGAGGATCAGGCTGACCAGGTCAGGGTAGTGCACGCCGTTCAGGGCCACGGGGCGGCCTTCTTCAAAGCTCACGCTCACCTCTTCGGCCTTGACCACGCAGTCGTCTTTCCAGAACGGCACGCCCATGATGGGGTTGACGATCTTGATGCCGCTGTTCAGGTTTTCCAGGTCTTTGGCTTCGTGCGTCGCGCCCAGCATGTTGCTGTCGGTGCTGTAGGCCTTCTCGGCGCTCATCTTGTAGCCAAAGCCGTTGGCGGTCATGAAGGCGCTCATCTCGGAGCGGCCACCCAGTTCGTCGATGAACTGCTGGTCCAGCCAGGGTTTGTAGATTTTCAGCGCGGGGTTGGTCAGCAGGCCGTAGCGGTAAAAGCGCTCGATGTCGTTGCCCTTGAAGGTGGAACCGTCGCCCCAGATGTTGACCTCGTCTTCCTTCATGGCGCTGACCAGCATGGTGCCGGTCACGGCGCGGCCCAGCGGCGTGGTGTTGAAGTAGGTGGAGCCCGCGGTGGTGATGTGAAAGGCGCCGGCCTGCAGCGCGGCAATGCCTTCAGCCGCCAGTTGTGGGCGGCAATCGATGAGGCGCGCCTTGATGGCGCCGTATTCCATGGCCTTGCGCGGGATCTCGTCGTAATCGGCCTCGTCGGGCTGGCCCAGGTTGGCGGTGTAGGCATAGGGCAGGGCGCCCTTCTGTTTCATCCACAGGAGCGCCGCGCTGGTGTCGAGGCCGCCGGAAAAGGCGATGCCGACTTTTTGACCGGCGGGGATGTTTTGCAGGATGGTGTTAGACATGAATTGGCCTCTAGCCCTTATGGAACGTGCGCAAGCTGCTATGAAATGAAGAGTAAGTCGCCTGCGGATCAGCCGAAGTGGCAGATGTAGTGGTAGGCCTCAGTCACCCGGATGTCGAAACTCGAGTTGCCCGGCACGCTGAATTTCTCACCGGGCGAAGACTTCAGCCAGGCATCGCTGCCGGCGAGTTTGTACTCGCAGGCGCCGGCCACACATTCCATGATCTCGGGTGCGCCGGTGTTAAAGGTCAGGGTGGAAGGCAAGACCACGCCGACGGATTTTTTGGTTCCGTCGGCAAAGGTGATGCCGTGGCTCACACATTTGCCGTCGAAATAGACATTGGCTTGGGTGGTGACGCTGATGTTGTCGATTTGTTGGGTGGTCATGGTGTGCTGGAAGGAAAACGGGCGGAAACCGCCGGGAGGGGCCCGGCGTGCAAAACCGTCGATTTTAGTTCACCCGGGCCATGCCGGCCTGAATCCAGCGGGCTCTTCCGGCCGTATAGGGAATACAGGACAATGTGTCCATGAATGCAGAAAGCCCGGATACCCACTTGATCGCGCTCATCGACCGCGTTGCCCAGGCCGACGAATCGGCCCTCAGGGAGCTTTACGAGCTGACCTCGTCCAAGCTCTACGGCGTGGCAGTGCGGGTGGTCAGCAACCGCAACTGGGCCGAGGATGTGTTGCAGGAGGCTTTCCTCAACATCTGGCGCATCGCGGGCGACTACAAGGCCACGCTGTCGCCGCCCATGGCCTGGATGTGCCTGATCGTGCGTAGCCGCGGGCTGGATTTCCTGCGCCGCCGCACCTCGGAACGCGCCGATGCGGCACTGGAACTCGACGATGTGATGGCAGAAACGGTGGAGGGTGATTCGCCCAACCCGATGGACACCGCGCTGGCCGGCGAGCAGGCCTGGGCACTGCACCAGTGCCTGAGCCAGCTCGAGAACAAGCAGCGCGAGGTGGTGAGCCTGGCGTACATGCGGGACCTCAGCCACGGCGAACTGGCCGAACAACTCAAGCTGCCGCTGGGCACGGTGAAGACCTGGATACGCCGCGGGCTGGAGCAATTGCGCGGCTGCATGGCGCGATTTGCATGAGCCGCATGGCATTGGTTTTGTTTGTTCCCGCCCAGGGTGACGGGAAACTTCTGGAAGAAGGTTTGTCATGAATATCACGCGCAACCCCGCACTGGTCGAGCAGCTGGCCGCCAGCTATGCGCTGGGCACGCTGCGCGGCGGCGCCCGCCGCCGCTTCGAAGCGCTGGCACGTACCCACGCGCCGGTGCGGGCGGCCGCGCTGATCTGGCAGGGCCGGATGGCCTCGGTGGCCGAATTGCAGCCCCAGGCTGCGCCCAGCCCGGCGGTCTGGAAACGCATCGAAAACCTGGTCAATGCCGACAGGCAGGCCAAGGCCATGCAGGCGGCGCGGCAGGCACCGGTTGCCGCTGCCGGCGGCGGCTGGTGGGCCAGCCTGGGCCTGTGGCGCGGCGCGACGGCCGCCGGTGCCATGGCTGCCGTGGTGGCGGTGGTGACCGGCCTGAACCTGAACACCGCGCTGAACGGCCAGGTGCAGGAACTCAGCGCGCGTCTGGCAGCCACGCCCGAAATCCAGTATGTGGCGGTGCTGGCCGACGACAAGTCGGCGCCCTCGGTGCTGGTGACCTACGACCCCAAACACAGCCAGTTGCAGCTCAAACACGTGGGCCAGTTCCATCCCTCGCCCGACAAGTCGCTGCAACTCTGGGCGCTGCCGCAAGCCGGCGGCCCCAAATCGCTGGGCGTGCTCGGCGAAGGCAGCGTGGTGCGCCTGCCGGCCGGCAGTGATGCGGTGAACCAGGTGCCGGCACTGGCGATCAGCCTGGAACCCAAGGGCGGCGTCCCGGCGGGCAGCGGGCCCAGCGGGCCGGTGCTGTTCAAGGGCGCGCTGATCCAGACCACGCTCTGAGCTGAGCGGCGCTTGGGCGGCTGCGCAGGGGCATCGATTATTCTGCGGGTTTTGTCCCGACCATCCGCATGAGCCGATCTCCCAAATTCACACCGCAGGCGCGGGTTGCCAACCCGGGGGCGCAGATCCTGGCCAAGCTCCAGCAGGGGCTGGCGCACCAGCAGCAGGGGCAGTGGGCCCAGGCCAGAACCCTTTACGAGCAGGTCCTCAAGCTGAAGCCGGGCAATGTGGATGCGCTCAAGCTGCTCGGTGTGGTGGAGCTCAAGGCCGGCCATCTGCAGCGCGCCGCGGAATTGACGCGCAAGGCCATTGCCATCGAGCCCGGCAACGCCGGCATCCACTACAACCTGGGGGTGGTGCTGGCTGCGCTGGGGCAGGACGAGGCAGCGGCCGGGAGTTACCTGCAGGCCGCGGTCCTCAAGCCCGACTTTGCCGACGCACACTATTTCGCTGCCAACACGCTGGGCGGGCTGAACCGACATGAGGCGGCCATCACCAGTTATGACCGCGCGCTGGCGTTGCGGCCGGACCACGCGGCGGCGTGGACCCGGCGCGGCAATACGCTCGCGGCGCTGGGGCAGCATGAAGCGGCGCTGGCCAGTTACCAGCACGCCATCGAGGCGAAGGCGGATTTTGCGGACGCCTGGAACAACCGTGGCAACGTGCTGCGTGATCTCGGGCGGCACGCCGAAGCGCTGGCCAGTTATGAGCGTGCCGTCCTGCTGCAGCCCGACCATGCCGAGGCGCACGACAACCGCGGCCTGGTGCTGCACGAGCTGGGGCGCTACGCAGAGGCCCTGGAAAGCCATGAACGCGCCCTGCTGCTGAAGCCGGACCATGCGCAGAGTCATTTCAACCGCGGCAATGCCTTCAGCGCGATGGCGCAGTACCCCGCAGCCATCGCCAGTTATGACTGTGCGATTGCCCTGCAGCCGGGCTTTGCCCAGGCGCATTTCAACCGGGGCCATACCCTCGACGCGATGAAGCAGTACCCGGCGGCCGCCGACAGTTATGCACAGGCCATCGCCCTGCGGCCTGGCGATGCGGCGGCGTATTACAACCGTGGCATCACGCTCGGCGCCATGAAAAATTACGCGGAGGCGGTGACCAGTTACGACCAGGCCCTGGCCCTGCAGCCTGACCATGCGGCGGCGTACAACAACCGCGGCGCGGCGCTACGGGACCTGCAACAGCACCAGGCGGCGCTGGACAGCTATGAGCGCGCGATTGCCCTGAAGCCGGATTACGCGGACGCGTACAACAACCGCGGTGTGGTGCTGAGCGACCTGGGCCGCTACCCGGAGGCTCTAGCCAGCTACGAGCGGGCCTGCGCCCTGCAGCCGGATGACGCGGAAGCGCACTGGAACCTGGCCCTGGGCGAACTGCAGATGGGGAACTTCGAGAGCGGCTGGCAGGCCTACGAGTGGCGCTGGAAACGTGAGGCGCTGGCGCCTGGCCTGCTGCGTTCTTTCCCGCAACCCCTCTGGCTGGGGGCCGGGTCGCTGGAGGGCAAAACCATTCTTTTACACGCCGAGCAGGGGCTGGGCGACACCCTGCAGTTCAGCCGTTATGCCCGTCTGGTGGCCGAACGCGGCGCGCGCGTGATCCTGGAGGTGCAAGCGCCCCTGCTGCATTTGCTGATCGGCCTGGAGGGCGTGGCGCAGGTGCTGGCCAGAGGCAGCGAGTTGCCGCCGTTCGACTGCCACTGCCCGCTGCTGAGCCTGCCGCTGGCCTTCAAAACCACGCTGGCCACCATGCCGCCGCCGCTGGCCATTACAAACAATCCTGGCAGCATGGCCGATTGGGCGGCCCGCTTGGGTCCCAGGAAAGGGCCTCGCATCGGCCTGGTCTGGAGCGGCAACGCCGGCCACAACAACGACATCCGTCGCAGCATCGCGCTGGCCGATCTGCTCAGGCACCTGCCATCCGGTCCCCAATATGTGAGCCTGCAAAAGGAAGTCCGTGCGGCGGACCGGGCCACGCTGCAGGCCCATCCGGACATCCTGCACGTCGGCGACGATCTCGGGGATTTCACGGACACGGCGGCCTTGTGCGAGCTGATGGATGGCATCGTCAGTGTCGACACCAGCGTCGCGCATCTGGCCGGCACGCTGGGCCGCACGCTGTGGCTGCTCTTGCCCTTTAACCCGGACTGGCGCTGGATGCTGGAGCGCAGCGACAGCCCCTGGTACCCCGGCGCTGTCCTGTGCCGCCAGCCGGCCATCGGCGACTGGGACAGCGTGCTGGACCGCCTGGGACAGCAGATCGGCAGCCTCCAGGCGTAAAAAAACGGGGCAAGCCCCGTTTTGTCGGTTCGCCTGGCCGGCGCTTCAACGCCAGTGGCGGTGACCATGCCCATGACCGCCGCGGCTGTAGCCGAAGTTGAGCGACAGGCCGATCGGCGGGTAATAGGGCCGCGAATAGTAGCCATAACCCGGGTAGGCCACCGGCGCCTGCTGCACGTACACCGGCTGGGTGTAGACCGGCTGCGAATACACAGGCTGGTTGTACACCGGCTGGCCATAAACAGGCTGGCCGTAGGCCGGCTGGGCCTGCTGCGGCTGGGCGAAGCCGGCCTGCGGCGCAGGCATGGCGCCGACCGGCGTCACTTGCAGGCGCACATAAGGGCCGGGATCGTTGGGCATCTGGATGGTGTACTGCTTGTCGGCGTATTCATACACCACGTTGTAGTGGGTGGTGCGGTTCTGGTAGCTGGTCTGGGTGCCGCACTGCTGCACGTTCTGCACCTGGCTGCGATTGCCTTCGATGTTGTTGCCGACCATCGCGCCGCCGACCAGGCCGATCATGGTGGCCAGCGCGCGCCCGCCGCCGTCACCGATGGCATTGCCCATGGCGCCACCGGCCAGGGCGCCCATCACCGCGCCCGCGCCGGAGGGCGGTGCCTGCATGACCATGGGCTGGGTGGTGCAGACCTGCTGCGGCACGCCGATTTGCTGCACCACCGGGGTGCTGGAGATCACGCGCGCCAGGATGTCCATGGCCGAGGCATTCACGGCGAACAGGCCGGATGCGGCGGCAAGCGTCGATAAAACAAGCGATTTTTTCATGATTTGCATTCCTTTTGAGCCTGCTGGAAGGTCCGTGAGGTCCCGCGAAGGGGCGGCCGGTCAGCGATTCCCAGTTTAATGTTTCAGAGCGCTTTTGGTGGACACAAGTTCAGGTAAATCACTGTAAAGCTGCCTGCCGCATGCTTTACAAAACCGCACGGCCTCGGGCTTATTTCAGAGCCGCGCAGCCCAGGCGGCGGCGTCGAAACCCACGCTGACCTGCCCGTCGGGCCACTCGACCACCGGGCGCTTGATCACGCTGGCATGGGCCTGCATCAGCGAAAGCGCGCCGGCGGCGTCGGTGGCGCCGGCCTGCAGCGCCGCGTCCAGCTTGCGCCAGGTCGTGCCCTGGCGGTTCAGCAACTTTTGCCAGCCGACGGCACTTTCCCAGGCGGGCAAGCGTTGGGCCGGCACGCCCAGCTTCTTGAAGTCGTGGAATTCATGGGCCAGGCCCTGGTCCGCCAGCCAGGCGCGGGCCTTTTTGACGGTGTCGCAGTTGGGGATGCCGTAAACAGTGATCATGCCGCGATTTTCGCACGATTTGTGAATCAAATCAGGGCTGGGCCCTTGACTGACAAGCGTGAGCAGCTATGAATTTAATAGCGAATGGACCTCCTGCCACGCGGGTCACCGGCCAGCCCTTGGCCGGCGGCCAGCCGTCAGCGGCGACAATAGTGCCCTCTATGGACAAGCTGAACACCCTGGACGACTGGCTCGCCTACTGCGAACGCCTGCACCCCACCGCGATTGCGCTCGGCCTGGACCGGGTCCGCAGCGTGGCCCGCACCATGAACCTGGCCTTTGACTGCCCGGTGATCACCGTCGCCGGCACCAATGGCAAGGGTTCGAGCTGCGCGATGCTCGAAGCCATCCTGGGCCAGGCCGGCTACCGGACCGGGGTCTACACCTCGCCGCACCTGGTGCACTTCGAGGAACGCTGCGGGGTGCGCGGCGAGATGGTGCAGGGCGCGGCGCTGCTGCCGCATTTCGAGCGTGTCGAGGCATCGCGCGGCGACACCTCGCTGACTTACTTCGAGTTCACCATGCTGGCGATTTTCAGCCTGCTGGCCGAGGCCAAGCTGGACGTGGTGATCCTCGAGGTCGGCGTCGGCGGCCGGCTGGACTCCGTCAACATCATCGACGCCGACTGCGCGCTGATCACCAGCATCGACATCGACCACACCGAACTGCTGGGCGCCGACCGCGAAGCCATCGGTTTCGAGAAGGCCGGCATCATGCGGCCCGGCAAACCGGTGGTGGTGGGCGACCCGGTGCCGCCGCAAAGCGTGCTGGATCATGCGGCCGAAGTGGGCGCTGACCTGTGGCGCCTGGGCCGCGACTTCAACTTTTCCGGCGACAAGCTGCAATGGGCCTGGGCCGGACGCGGTCGCCGATACGCAGGGCTGGCTTACCCGGCGCTGCGCGGCGCCAACCAGCTGGTCAACGCCTCGGGCGTGCTGGCGGCGCTGACGGCTTTGCGCGACCGGCTGCCGGTGACGGCGCAGGCGGTGCGCAACGGTCTGGCCATGGTCGAGTTGCCGGGGCGCTTCCAGATCATCTCCGGCCAGCCGACGCTGGTGCTGGACGTCGCGCACAACCCGCATTCGGTGGCGGCGCTGGCCGAAAACCTCGACGCCATGGGTTTTTATCCCTGCACCCATGCGGTGTTCGGCGCCATGGCCGACAAGGACCTGGCGGCCATGCTGCAGCGCGTCGGCCCCATGGTGGACCGCTGGTACTTCACCGATTTGCCGACCCCGCGCGCGGCCAGCGGCGCCGGTTTGATGGCGCGCTGGCAGGCCGGCAAGCAGCGTCCGTACGTGACCGGGCAGGTCTTCGCCAGCCCGGTGCAGGCCCTGCAGGCGGCCGTGGCTGCCGCAGACCCCGCTGATAGAATTGTGGTGTTCGGATCGTTCTACACGGTGGGGGCTGTGTTGAAAGAGGGCCTGCCCCGTCTTTTCGCCCCGCACGCCATGCCAGGGCGTCCCGCTCCCTCATCCCTCTAACGGACACCGCCACCACCATGCCGTTTTTCAACTTTCGCCGGGGCTCCTCCACCACCGCTGCCGGGGCGGCCGGCCCTGCCGAGAGTGTGGAAGCCATGCGCAAGCGTGCCAAACACCGGCTGATCGGCGCCGTGGTGCTGGTGCTGATCGGCGTGATCGGTTTTCCGCTGCTGTTCGACACCCAGCCGCGCCCCGTCGCAGTGGACATCCCGATTGAAATTCCCGGCAAAAACACCGTGAAACCGCTGGTGATGCCGGCGCCTGCAACAGCCACCGCGCCCAAAGTGGCTGCCAGCGCACCGGCCGCCGCAGCAGTCGACAAGGTGGCTGCGCCTTCCAGCCTGACGCCGCGTGAAGAAATCATTGCCGACAAGCCTGCAGCGCCCGCCACACCTGCGCCAGCTGCTATCAAAACTGAAGTGAAGCCAGAGCCCAAGGTGGTCGCCAAAGCGCCCGCGTCGAGTGACGAGGCGGCGCGCGCCAAGGCCCTGCTCGAAGGCAAGCCGGTGGCGACGGCCCCCGCCAAGGTGGCCAGCACTGATGTGGAAGGCCGGCTGGTGGTGCAGGTGGGCGCGTTTGCCGATGAAGCCAAGGCGCGAGAAGTGCGCCAGAAGCTCGAGCGGGCCGGGCTGAAAACCTACACCCAGGTGGCGGAAACCAAGGACGGCAAACGCATACGCGTCCGCGTCGGGCCGTTTGCCACCAAGGCCGACGCAGACAAGGCGGCCAGCAAGATCAAGGGGCTTGATTTGCCTGCGGCCATCCTGACCTTGTAAAAGGCAGTGGCGCGGCGTGGCGGTTGTCGATCTGGCTTTTCTGGGCGTGCTGGCGCTGTCGCTGCTGATCGGCGCCTGGCGCGGCCTGGTGTACGAGGTGTTGTCGGTGCTGGGCTGGGCCGCGTCGTTTTACCTGGCGCAGTGGTTGGCGCCGGACGTGGCGCTGATGCTGCCCCTGCAGAGCGCATCGGAGCCGGTGCGTTATGCGGCGGCGTTTGTGTTGGTTTTTATCCTGTCGGTGTTTGCGGCGGGGCTGCTGGCGGTGCTGATCAAGAAGCTGGTCGAGGCCATCGGCCTCAGGCCGGTGGACCGCACACTGGGCGCGGCCTTCGGCCTGGTGCGCGGCGTGATCCTGCTGCTGGCGGTGACGGTGGTGATCAACATGACAGCCTTCAAAAACGCCGTCTGGTGGCAGGAGTCGCGCGGCGCCGAGGTGATGAGCGCGGCGCTCAAGGGTTTGAAGCCGGTGCTGCCGGAGCAGTTCGGCAAGTATCTCGATTGACAGGCCCCCACGCTTGTCACTTCGTGTACTGCGCTGCCCCCCGACAGGGGGCCGTGCTTGCTTGGGGCGGCCCTGCGCGGCGCACTTTGTGTGGATCGATTTTATGAATGGAACTCTATGTGCGGAATAGTCGGTGTTGTCAGCAACGCCCCGGTCAACCAGCTGATTTATGACGGCCTGCTGCTGCTGCAGCACCGCGGGCAGGACGCCGCGGGCATCGTGACGCAGCAGGGACGCAAGTTCTTCATGCACAAGGCCAAGGGCATGGTGCGCGACGTGTTCCGCACCCGCAACATGCGTGCGCTGCCCGGCACGGTGGGGCTGGGCCAGGTGCGTTACCCGACGGCCGGCAATGCCTACAGCGAGGACGAGGCCCAGCCGTTTTACGTGAATGCTCCCTTCGGCCTGGTGCTGTCGCACAACGGCAACCTGACCAATGCCGCCGAGCTCAAGGCGGAACTTTTTAACACCGACCACCGGCACATCAACACCGACAGCGACTCCGAGGTGCTGCTCAATGTGCTGGCCCACGAGCTCGAGAAAACCACACGCGGCCTGCCGCTGGCGCCCGCCGACGTGTTCGCCGCAGTGCGCGGCGTGCACAAACGCGTGAAAGGCTCCTATGCGGTGGTCGCACTGATCGCCGGCCACGGTTTGCTGGCCTTCCGCGATCCTTTCGGCATCCGCCCCCTGTGCCTGGGCCGCGGCCAGAACGACAGCGGCAACACCGTGATGGTGGCCAGCGAATCGGTGGCGCTGGAAGGCACCTCGCACCAGTTCGTGCGCGACATCGCGCCGGGTGAAGCGGTGTTTGTGGACCTCGCGGGCACCGTGCACGCCCAGCAGTGTGCCGACAACGCGCAGCTCATGCCCTGCATCTTCGAGTTTGTCTACCTCGCGCGGCCGGATTCGGTGCTCGACGGGATTTCGGTCTACCAGGCGCGCCTGAACCTCGGCGAAACCCTGGCCAAACGCGTGGTGTCGACCGTGCCGCCCAACGAGATCGACGTCATCATCCCGATTCCGGAATCCAGCCGCCCCAGCGCCACGCAGCTGGCGCACCTGCTGGGCATCCCCTACCGCGAAGGCTTTGTGAAGAACCGCTACGTCGGCCGCACCTTCATCATGCCGGGCCAGGGCGTGCGCAAAAAATCCGTGCGGCAAAAGCTCAATGTGATTGCCAGCGAGTTCAAGGGCCGCAACGTGCTGCTGGTGGACGACTCCATCGTGCGCGGCACGACCAGCCGCGAGATCGTGCAGATGGCGCGTGATGCCGGCGCGAAAAAGGTTTACCTCGCCAGCGCCGCGCCGCCTGTGCGTTACCCCAATGTTTACGGCATCGACATGCCGACGGCCGACGAGCTGGTGGCGCACGACAAGACCGTGGAAGAAATCCGCATCGCGATTGGTTGCGACGCGCTGATCTACCAGGACGTCGAAGGCATGAAACGCGCGATCGGCGCGCTCAATACCAAGCTCGACGGGTTTGACGCGTCCTGCTTCGACGGCGTCTACATCACCGGCGACATCACGCCCGAAAGCATTGCCAAAATGAATGCCGGCCGTGTCGACAGCAGCGAAGAAAACGAGGTCGATGTCTCGCGCCTGGCCCTGCCGAATCCGCAGGAGGCATAAGCGTGAGCGAGCGAAAACTTCCCGATCATTTGCACCGTGACACGCTGGCCGTGCGCGTGGCGCAGGAGCGCAGCCAGCATGGCGAGAACTCCGAGGCCTTGTACCTGAGCAGCGGTTTTGTGCAGCCCGATGCCGAGACCTCGGCGCGGCGTTTTGCCGGCACCGAAGAGGGCTACACCTACGGCCGCACCTCCAACCCCACGGTCACGAGTTTCGAGCGCCGCCTGGCCGCGATGGAAGGCACCGAGGCCGCGATAGGTGCTTCCACCGGCATGGGCGCGATCCTGATGATGTGTATGGGCCTGCTCAAGGCCGGCGACCACGTGATTTGTTCGCGCTCCATGTTCGGCTCGACGATTGCGCTGATCGGCCGCGAGTTCGGCAAGTTCGGCGTCGAGACCACGTTTGTGTCGCAGACCGACGTGGCCGAGTGGAAGGCCGCGCTGCGGCCGACCACCAAGCTGCTGTTTGCCGAGACGCCGACCAACCCGCTGACCGAGGTCTGCGACATCGCCGCGCTGGCCGACCTGGCGCATGGCGTTGGTGCGCTGCTCGCCGTGGACAACTGCTTTTGCTCGCCGGCGCTGCAGCGCCCCACCGAGTTCGGCGCCGACCTGGTCATGCATTCGGGCACCAAATACCTGGACGGCCAGGGCAGGGTGATGGCCGGCGCGTTGTGCGGCCCCAAAAAGCTCATCGTCGATGTGTTCGGCCCGGTGGTGCGTACCGCCGGCATGACGCTCGCGCCGTTTAACGCCTGGGTGGTGCTTAAGGGCCTGGAGACCCTGAACATTCGCATGCAGGCGCAGTCGGCCAATGCGCTGGCCGTGGCGAAGTGGCTGGAGCAGCAGCCGCAGGTGGCGCGCGTTTATTACCCCGGCCTGGCATCGCACCCGCAGCATGAGCTGGCGATGCGCCAGCAGTCCGGCCTGGGCGGAGCGGTCTTGTCCTTCGACCTGCGCGGCGACGACGTGCAGGCCGCACGCAAGAACGCCTTCCATGTGATCGACAGCACGCAGGTCGTCAGCATCGCCACCAACCTGGGCGACACCAAAACCATCATCAGCCACCCCGGCACCACCTCGCACGGGCGCCTGACTGAAGAGCAGCGCCAGGCCGCCGGCATCAGCCAGGGCCTGATCCGGCTGGCGGTCGGGCTGGACCACATCGACGACATCAAGGCCGACCTCTCGCGTGGCCTGAGTACCCTGGCATGACCCTCAAGACACGTACCCGTTTCGCGCCTTCCCCCACCGGCTTCATCCACCTCGGCAACATCCGCTCGGCGCTGTATCCGTGGGCGTTCGCGCGTTCCACCGGCGGCGATTTCATCCTGCGCATCGAGGACACCGACCTCGAGCGCTCCTCGCAGGAAGCCGTCGATGTGATCATCGAAGGCATGCGCTGGCTGGGCCTGGACTACGACGAAGGCCCGGTCTACCAGATGCAGCGCATGGACCGCTACAAGGCGGTGCTGGCGCAGATGGTGGCCGACGGCCTGGTCTATCCCTGCTACATGAGCGTGGCCGAGCTCGATGCCCTGCGCGAGCAGCAGATGGCCGACAAGCAAAAGCCGCGTTACGACGGCACCTGGCGGCCCGAGCCCGGCAAGATACTGCCGACCGTGCCCGCAGGCGTGTTGCCGGTGCTGCGTTTCAAAAACCCGCAGGGCGGCGCCGTGGTCTGGGACGACAAGGTCAAGGGCCGCATCGAGATCAGCAACGACGAGCTCGACGACCTGGTGATCGCGCGGCCCGACGGCACACCGACCTACAACTTCTGCGTGGTCGTCGACGACATGGACATGGGCATCACGCATGTGATCCGCGGCGACGACCATGTCAACAACACACCGCGCCAGATCAACATCTTCCGCGCGTTGGGCCAGGACGTGCCGGTCTATGCGCATCTGCCGACCGTGCTCAACGAGCAGGGCGAGAAGATGAGCAAGCGCAACGGCGCCAAGGCCGTCACCCAGTATGCGAAGGAAGGCTACCTGCCCGACGCCATGGTCAACTACCTGGCGCGCCTGGGCTGGAGCCACGGCGACGACGAAATTTTCAGCCGCGAGCAGTTTCTCGCGTGGTTCAACCTCGACCACCTCGGCAAAAGCGCCGCGCAGTTCGACGAGGCCAAGCTGCGCTGGGTCAACGCCCAGCACATCAAGGCCACGCCCGAGGTCACGCTGGCAGAACTGGTGCTGCCCTTCCTGGACGCCCACGCGCTGTCCGCCTTCGATGCGCCGCGCCGCGTGGCCGCCTGTGCGTTGCTGAAAGACCGCTGCAGCACACTGGTCGAGTTGGCGGAATGGATGGACGTGCTGGTCAGCGAAACACCGGTCAGTGCGGAAGAGATCCAGGCCCATGTGCCTGCCGACGTCCACCCTGCGGTGGCCCGACTCGCCGAGTTGCTGGGTGAGGCCGAGTGGAGCAAGCCGGCGATTGCCGCGGTCATCAAGCAGGTGCTGGGTGAGACCGGCCTGAAGATGCCGCAACTGGCGATGCCGGTGCGTGTGCTGGTGGCCGGGCGCCCGCAAACCCCGTCGCTGGATGCACTTTTGTCGCTGATGGACCGCAGCAATGTGATTTCGCGTTTGGGGCGATTGAAAAGCGCCTGAAATTCGGGCTATAATTCAAGGCTCGACGATTGCAGGGAAACCTGCTCGGTTGATACGGGGGTATAGCTCAGCTGGGAGAGCGCTTGCATGGCATGCAAGAGGTCATCGGTTCGATCCCGTTTACCTCCACCATTCAACAGTCGATAAGTTTTCAGATTTTTTCGGCAGGTCCTTGTTGCAAGACAAAAACCTGCCGCCGGAAGTTCCAAGGTTAAGACCCCATCGTCTAGAGGCCTAGGACACTACCCTTTCACGGTAGGTACCGGGGTTCGAATCCCCGTGGGGTCGCCAGAATTCTTCACAGCGATGTGAGGTCCAAGGCGCAAGTTGACAACAAGCCCGCGCAAGCAGGCGACTTGGCTCGCAAGAGCGAAAGTTGTCACTACCAGGAGTGGTAGTTCAGTTGGTTAGAATACCGGCCTGTCACGCCGGGGGTCGCGGGTTCGAGTCCCGTCCACTCCGCCAGATACAAGGGTTTGCTGCTATGAAAATAGAAGCAAACCCTTTTTTCTTTCCGGCTCCGGCGTTCGCGCGGCGGCCCCGCCTGTCCTGCTGTGCGCCGCGCAAGGGCGCCCACACGCGGGCGTGCGCATGGTCTTGCGGTCAGCGCCCGGTCGGGCAATAGCTGTTTTTCGGTTCTTCACCGCGCAGGTACTGCCGTTCCTCTTCGTCGGTCGCCTTGCGCACCGTCGCCAGCGTGGCGCGGTCGCCGTACAGGTCTTTCAGGGTGTCCGTCATTTTCTGGAACGGATCGTCGTTGGGGCCGAAGGCCTTGAACCAGCGGCGCGCACGACCTTCGTAGTGAAAGTCCACGACCCAGATGACGGATGTTTTGAAAAATTCAGCCATGTGATCCGGTGGTGATGAGCGCCCGGGGAGGGTGCCGCCTTGCGGCCTGGTGAACTGCCATTGTAGGCAGCTACCGGCGGCGGGGCGTTGGAAGGTCGGCTCGGCCTGACTTGTCAGCCCTCGTCGATCTGTTTTTTCAGCGCCATCTTCCCGGCGCGCCGCGTGGCGGCCTGCGGTTTGCGGTGCGAGCCGGCCTTGCGCTGCAGCGCCGGCGCAACCAGCGGGTTGCGCGGCTTGGGCGCCGGCAGCTTGAACTTTGTTTTGCGGACGGCGCTCATCGCCCGAGTTTAAGCAATCCAGTGGACAAGGCCGTGCCGCAGATGATCACCACGGCGCACAGCAGCATCCACAGCGTGACCGCCTCGCCGAGAAACATCACGCCGTAGAGCACCGCAAACACCGGCACCACGAAGGTCACGGCCAGCGCGCGGGCCGGGCCGGCGCTTTCGATCAGCCGGAAGTACAGCACGTAGGCAATGCCGGTGCAGAGCACACCGACCACCCCCAGCGACAGCCAGGCCCGGCTGCCCGGCGCCTGCGCCGGCCACAGCCAGGCGGCCGGCAGGGCCAGGCCCAGGGTCGCGCCGATCTGGCTGCCGGCGGCGGTGACCAGCGGCGGCAGGCCGGTCAGGTGGCGCTTGGCATAACTGGCCGACAGCGCATAACAGACACAGGCGAACAGGCAGGCCATTACCGCCCAGCCCGGCGCCACACCCGAGGCGTCGGGCTTGAAGGTCGCCTTGTCCCAGGCCAGCATGGCCACACCGGCAAAACCGATCAACAGGCCCAGCACGCGTGAGCCGGTGGGCCGGTCTTTCAGCCAGAACCAGGCGACGATGGCGCCGAACATCGGCACAGTGGCGTTCAGGATGGCCGACAGCCCGGTGGTGATGGACAGCAACGCGAACGCAAAACACGCAAACGGGATGCCCGAGTTGAACAGGCCCACCAGGAACACGCGGCGCCAGTTCTTTTTCAGCGCCGGGCCATGGCCGCGCAGCAGCACCAGCGGCAGCAGGAAGGCTGCGGCAATCGCCACGCGCACTGCGGCGGTGGGCAGCGGACCGAAATCCAGCACGGCAAAACGCGTGAACAGAAAGGACGAGCCCCAGATGGCGGCCAGCAACATGAAGTCGACCAGCCAGCTTCGGCTTTTCAGGGAAGCTGCTGCGGCCGTCACCGGGCCCCCTCGAGGTCCACGCCCTCCAGCCTGAGCAGCGCACTTTTGCGTTCCAGTCCGCCGGCATACCCGGTCAGCGCGCCGCCCGCCCCCATCACGCGGTGGCAGGGCACGATGATGCTGACCGGATTCCGGCCGACGGCTGCGCCCACGGCGCGCACCGCAGCCGGTTTACCAATACGCTGGCTGACTTCGCCATAACTGGCCGTGCCGCCCTGGGGGATCTTCAGCAAGGCCTGCCAGACCGATTGCTGGAAAGCCGTGCCGTAGCTCAGGTCCAGCGGCACATCGAACTCGGTGCGGTCGCCGCAGAAGTAGTCGCTGAGCTGCCTGACAACTTCCCGCAGTACCGGATGCGCCGGGTCGGTGGGCCAGACAGCGGGTCCGGTCAACTCCGCGGGGAAGTGCTTTTGGCCGTCAAACCAGAGCCCGGCCAGGCCCTTGTCGGTGGCAGCGATGATGATGGCGCCCAGCGGGCTGGCGTAGCGTGTCTGGACGATGGGTGTCGTGAATTTCATGATGATCTCCTGGGAGTGTCTCTCATTCGGGGGAAGGTCTGGCGGCAGCACTGCGGCGTTCCGCAGGTTTTCAAGGTTTCGGGGGTTCAGCCCTTTGTGGACGAGCGTGAACAGCTATCAATTCAGTAGCATCCGGGACTTCAGGCGGTGGATCCATCGCGCCGCTCCAGGCGCGTATCACCGCGTAGCTGCGCCAGGGTTTCCACGCCAGCGAGGCCTGCTCGGCTTCCTTTGCCGGGTGCTTCAGTCCCGACACGCCCAGCGCCTTGTGCAGCGCCACGTCGCCGGCCGGAAAGGCATCGGGCCAGCGCAACGCACGCATCGCGATGTATTGCGCGGTCCAGTCGCCGATGCCGGGCAATTCCTTCAGCGCCGCAATCGTGGCGTTGACGTCGGCGCCGCCGTGCAACTGCACGCGTTTTTCGGCGACGGCCTGGGCGATGCCGACAATCGCCGCCTGGCGCTGGCGCACGATGCCCAGTTGCCCGAGCGTATCGCCACCGGCCTGCGCCAGCACCGTGGCCGACGGGAACAGGCGTGTCAGCCCAGGCCAGGGCGTTTCCATCGTCTCGCCGAGTTTGTCGACCAGACGCTGCGCCAGCGTGCGCGCCGCCGCCACCGTGATCTGCTGGCCCAGCACGGCGCGCACCGCCAGCTCGTAACCGTCCATGGCGCCGGGCACGCGCAGGCCGTCGCCGCCGGGAAAGCTGCCCCCCAGCACCGCATTGATGGCCTGCGGGTCGGCGTCCAGGTCCAGCATGGCGCGCACCCGGCGTATCACCAGCGGCAGCACCTCGCGCAGCGAGTCACTGATGCGCAGCGCCACATGGCAACGGCTTTCGTCGAAGCTGGCCAGCAGCCAGCCGGCATGCACCTTGCCGCCGGCTTCCACACGAAAAGTGCGTCCCAGCCTCTCCCCACCTGCGTCGTCAGCTACAAATTCGATCGCGTTGATCTGGCGCTTCTTGAAGAAGGCGGTCATCGCGGCCACGTCATACGGTGGCCGGTAACCCAGCTTCACGGTGATGCCCTGCTCGGTCGGCGTTCCACCCTGGCGCCGCAACTGCGTCGGGTTCAGGCCGTAATGCCCGACAAAAGCGGCATTGAAGCGGCGCACGCTGGCATAACCGCTGATCAGCGCCACCTGCGTGATGGGCAGCGCGGTGTCGGCCAGCAACTGCTTGGCCGTCAGCAAACGGCGGGTCTGCAGGTACTGCATGGGCGAGACGCCGAATTGCGCCTCGAAAATGCGCCGGACATGGCGGTCGCTGACGCCGAGTTTGGCCGCCAAACCTGCCACCGTGGGTTCTGATGTCACGGGCGTGCGCCGCGAAGGGCCGCCCCGAGCAAGCACAGCCCCCTCGGGGGGCAGCGAGGACACGCCAGTGCCGAGCGTGGGGGCCCAAGCCTCGGGTTCGTCGAGCAACCTGGCCGCCTGGTGCGCCAAAATATACGAGGCGTCCTGGATGGACCAGACCACCGAATGCGGCGCCAGCTCGGGCCGGCAGCGCAGGCAGGGCCGGAAACCCGCGTCTTCCGCCTGCGCCGCATGGCCGAAAAAGCGGCAGTTCTCGCGCCTGGGCGTCTTCACGCTGCAGACCGGCCGGCAATAAATGCCGGTGGAGGTCACGCCGGTGAAAAAGCTGCCGTCGAAACGTGCGTCCCGCGTTTTCAGCGCGAGGTAACAGGCATCGTCGGCCAGCAGGGTGTTGTCGGTGCTCATGGGCTGAATCATACGGCTGGGGCCTACATCCGCTAGCCGTTTTCGGACATCTTCCCCGCCCACCCCGCGCCTACAATCAGTGCGCTCAAGCAACCCCCAGGAAGGTCCCGACCCATGCAGGTGAACCCCTCGATTTTCAAGGCTTACGACATCCGCGGTGTCGTGCCGTCCACCGTCAACGAGTCCGTGGCCGAAGCCCTGGGGCTGGCGTTCGGCAGCAGTGCGCTGGCACTGGGCGAGACCGTGGTCGCCGTGGGCCGCGACGGCCGGGTCAGCGGGCCGGCGCTCTCGGCGGCCCTGATCCGCGGCCTGGTTGCCAGCGGCGTCGATGTGGTCGATGTCGGCATGGTCACCACGCCCATGTTGTATTTCGCCGCCTGTACGCTGGCGAACTCCGGCATCCAGATCACCGGCAGCCACAACCCCAAGGACTACAACGGCTTCAAGATGGTGATGGCCGGCCGCGCGATTTACGGCGACGAGATCCAGGGCTTGCGCCAGCGCATGGAAGCGGGCGACAGCCCCGCGCCGGCCCGCAGCGGGAAAATCACCCACGTCAACGTGCTCGCGCCTTACCGCGACCGCATCGTCTCCGACATCAAGCTGGCGCGGCCCATGAAGGTGGTGATCGATTCCGGGAACGGCATTGCCGGCGCTTCGGCCCCGGGCATCTTCCGCGCACTCGGTTGTGAGGTGACCGAACTGTTCAGCGAGGTCGACGGTGACTTCCCCAACCACCACCCGGACCCGAGCAAACCCGAGAACCTGAAAGACCTGATCGCCGCGCTGCAGGCCGGCGACGCCGAAATCGGCCTGGCGTTCGACGGCGACGGCGACCGCCTGGGCATCGTCACGCGGGACGGCCAGAACATCTACCCCGACCGCCAGATGATGCTGTTTGCCCGCGATGTGCTGTCGCGCGTGCCGGGCGGCACCATTGTTTACGACGTGAAATGTTCGCAGCGGCTGGCGCCCGAGATCACTGCGGCCGGCGGCGTGCCCATGATGTACAGGACCGGCCATTCGCTGATCAAGGCGAAGATGAAGGAAGTCGATTCCCCGCTGGGCGGCGAGATGAGCGGCCACATCTTTTTCAAGGAGCGCTGGTTCGGTTTCGACGACGGCACCTATGCCGGCGCGCGCCTGCTGGAGATCCTGAGCCGGGTGGCCGACGTCGGCGCGCTGCTCAACGGCCTGCCGACCAGTTTCAGCACGCCCGAGCTCAACGTCGCCTGCAAGGAAGGCGAGCCGCACACGGTCGTCGAGCAGCTCATCAAGACCGCATCGTTTGCGGCCCCCGCCAAGATCAGCACCATCGACGGCGTGCGGGTGGACTGGCCGGACGGCTTCGGCCTGATCCGCGCGTCCAACACCACGCCGGTGCTGGTGCTGCGTTTCGAGGGCCACACCGAGTCCGCGCTCCAGCGCATCCAGAGCGACATGCTGAGCCTGCTGCACAGCGTCAAGCCGGACGCGAGTTTTTCCGCTTCGGCGCACTAGTCAAACCTGCGACGCGACACTCGACCGCATGAAGGTTTTGATCGTCAAACTCTCGTCACTGGGCGACGTGGTGCACACGCTGCCCGTGGTGCAGGACATCCTGGCCGCGCATCCGGGCGCAAAAATCGACTGGGTGGTGGAAAAAGCCTTTGCGCCGCTGCTGAGCCCGCTGCTGGGCGGCGGCCTGCAGCGTGTCATTCCCTGCGAGCTGCGGCGCTGGCGCAAGGCGCCGTTCAGCGCGGCCACGCGCACTGCCTGGCGCGCCTTCCGGCGCGAGCTGCAAAGCCAGTCCTACGATGCCGTGATCGACCTGCAGGGCCTCGCCAAGTCGGCGCTGGTGGCCTGGCTGGCGCGGCTGGCGCCCGGTGGCCGGCGTTACGCCATGGCCAACCAGACCGAGGGTTCGGGCTACGAGGCGCCGACACGCTGGGTGGCCGATGTGGCGATCGACTTGCCGCCGCACAGCCATGCCGTGCTGCGCGGCCGCGCGCTGGCGGGGCGCGCGCTCGGCTACACCCCGGCCCCTCGTCCCGACTATGGCTTGAATCGCGTTGCGGACCGCACCAGACCTGCGCAAGCAGCTCCTGAAATGATAGCGTTTGTACACGGCAGCTCGCGTGCCGACAAGCTCTGGCCGGTCGAGAACTGGGTGGCGCTGGGCCGTCAACTGAATGCCCAGGGCTACCTGATCGCGCTGCCGCATGGCAGCGACGCGGAGCTGGCCATGAGCCAGGCGATTGCCGAGGGCTTGAACACCAGCGAAAACAAAGCTGTCGTGTTGCCGCGGATGGCGCTGGACGAACTCACAGCGCAACTCGCGCAGTGCGCCGGTGTCATCGGCGTGGACAGCGGCCTCAGCCACATCGCGGTGGCGCTGGACCTGCCGCATGTACAGATTTACAACTTCGACACGGCCTGGCGCACCGGGCCGCTGCCGGATGAGGCGAGCGCGCGCCAGCGCAGCGTGTTCGCACAACCGTGCCCCACGGTGGCGCAGGTCTGGCAGGCCTGGCTGGCCTGCCGGCCGCCGGAAACAGCACAAGGTGCCGCCTGATGGAAGCCATGCTGCGCACGCTGTATTCGCTGCTGATGTGGGCGGCCCAGCCCTTTCTGCGGCGCAAGCTGCGGCGCCGCGGCCAGGCCGAGGCCGGTTACCTGGAAGCGGTGGATGAGCGTTTTGGTGTCTACACCCACCCTGCGGAGCTGCGCTCCGAGCTGGTCTGGGTGCATGCGGTGTCGCTCGGTGAAACCCGTACCGCCGGCATTCTGCTGGCGGCCTTGCGCGAGCGCTGGCCCGGCCTGCGTGTGTTGCTGACGCATGGCACGGCCACCGGGCGCGCCGAGGGCGCCGGCCTGTTGCGCGAAGGGGATGTACAGGTCTGGCAGCCTTGGGACAGCCAGGCCGCCGTGGCGCGGTTCTTTGCGCACTTCCAGCCGCGCCTGGGCCTGCTGCTGGAAACCGAGGTCTGGCCCAACAGCGTGGCCTGCGCGCAGGCGCGCGGCGTGCCGCTGGCGCTGGTCAATGCGCGCCTGTCCGACAAGTCGCTGCAGCGGGCGGCGCGCATGGCGCCGCTGTCGCGGCCTGCCTATGCCGGCCTGGCGGCGGTGTACGCGCAGAGCGACAGCGACGCGCAGCGCCTGCGCGAACTCGGTGCCACCGTGCAGGGCGTGTTCGGCAACCTCAAGTTCGACGCCACGCCGGATGCGGCGCAGCAGGCCCAGGGCCGCGCCTGGCGCCTGGCGCTGGGCCGGCCGGTGCTGATGCTGGCCAGTTCGCGCGAAGGTGAGGAGGACGTATTTTTCAAACAAATAACGGCCCTGGCCCAATCCAGACGTGCGCAGGCAGCTATCAATACCGTAGCAAGCCAGGAGCCGCAGATGCTCATCGTGCCGCGCCATCCGCAGCGCTTTGACGAGGTCCAGGCGCTGGCCGAAAAACACGGACTGTCGGTCGCGCGGCGTTCGGCCTGGAACGGCGCGCCGCAGGCCGCCGATGTCTGGCTCGGCGACTCCATCGGCGAGATGGCGCTGTATTACGCGATGAGCGACGTGGCCCTGCTGGGTGGCAGCTTCGAGCCATTGGGCGGACAGAACCTGATCGAGGCCGCCGCCTGCGGCTGCCCCGTCATCATGGGCCCGCACACCTTCAACTTTGCCGAGGTGTCCGAACTGGCGGAGGCGGCCGGCGCGGCGCGCCGCGTGACCGGCATGGACGAAGCCGTGCGCAGCGCCTGCGCCATGCTGGCCCGTCCTTCCACGCAGCAGCAGGCGGCGCAGGCCAGCCTGGGCTTTGCGGCGCAGCACCGCGGCGCGGCCGCCAACACGGTGCAGGCGCTGGCGCAATTTCTGAAGGACTGACACTGTGGCAGAACCGCTGGTCAACCAGTACGGGGCCGACGTGCCCAAAGCGATTGCACGCATGATCTCGGCGGTGCATCCGGCCTTCGAGTCGCGCAAGTTTGTGAACGATGCACTCAAGGGGTATGAGGCCCTGGCCCTGATGCCGCGTGGCAAACACATCGCGCAGGCGCTGCAGCGGCATTTGCCGGCCGATTACCCGAAAGCCATCGCCATCCTGCTGGCTTCGCTGGACCAGCCGCACGGCCGCGACCCGGGCCTGAGCCTGGGTTCCTTCCTGTATTTGCCGCACACGCTGTTTGTCGCGCAGTTCGGTCTGGGCCACTTCGAGGAATCCATGCGCGCGCAACATGCGCTGACGCAGCGTTTCACCGCCGAGTTCAGCATCCGCGCCTTTTTGCAGCACCACGAGGCGGCCACGCTGGCGCGTTTCAGGCAGTGGACCGGCGACACCAGCGAACATGTGCGGCGTCTGGTGTCCGAAGGCAGCCGCCCGCGCCTGCCCTGGGCCAGCCGCCTGCCGGCTTTCCAGAAAAATCCGGCGCCGGTGCTGGAGCTGCTGGAGCTGCTCAGGGACGACCCGGCGCTGTATGTGCGCCGCTCGGTCGCCAACAACCTCAACGACATCGGCAAGGACCACCCGGAGCTGCTGGCGCAGACGGCGAAGCAGTGGCTCAAGGGCGCCAGTGACGAACGCCGCTGGATCGTCCAGCACGCGTTGCGCTCGGCCGTCAAACGCGGCGAGGCCGGTGCGCTGTCGGCGCTGGGTTTCGGCAAAAGTGCAGAGGTCGAAGTGGCGAACGCGCGCATCACTCCCAAGCGGGTGGTGATGGGTGACAAGGTGACTATCGCTTTCGACGTCACCAATACCAGCCACAAGGCGCAACGCCTGCTGGTGGACTTCTGCATCCACTACGTCAAGGCCAGCGGCAAGACCAGCGCCAAGGTGTTCAAGCTCAAGGTGCTGGACCTGGCGCCCAGGGAAACGGTGCGGCTGAGCAAGACGGTGTCCACCGCCGAGATGACGACCCGCAAGCACCACGCCGGCAAACACCGCGTCGATGTGCTGCTTAACGGCCAGCCGCAGGCGCTGGGGGTGTTTGAGCTCTCGGTTGCGAAGTAAATGCCTTTCGCGCGACTGTTCTGACATCAAAAGAGTGTCTCCTCCTTCGTTTCTTCAACGGGCGATGTAAATATTCCCTGGTTATTGCAGACCTTGTAGGTTGGGATGCTTGTTACAGTTGGTCACAGACGGTTGCAGTAACCACTGATTGATGGGATCAGGAAAAGGCTCCCACGCCGGAACCCACTGTTTTTTTAGTTGCGGCCCCAAGCTGGTCGACCCTTAGTTCGGCAGGGGCGCGCTCTTGGAGCGTGGTGATCTGCCGAGAACCACCACCTCATGCAGTCGTCAACGTCGTGACTTTGCCTTCGGCAAAACACCAAAGGGAGCAAACTTCAAATGAAAATTCAATCCGTTCGCATCGAGAACTTCCGAGCACTGAAGGGCGTGACGATTCCTTTCGATTCCGTCACGACCTTCATTGGTCCAAACGGTGCCGGCAAATCAACTGTGCTTCGTGCTCTCGACTGGTTTTTTAACGGCAAGCCTGGTTCGCTGACGGAGAAAGACTGCTCATACCCGGCGACTGACGAGGACATTGAGGTTCGTGTCACGTTCGCAGGCCTCACAGACAAGGATCGAGCCGAGCTTGGCAAGTACGCCCCGCCGGGGGCTATGACTTTCACCGCGTGGAAGCGCCGCGGTCCAGACGGAGCTGAAAGCCTTTCCGCCAACTCGAAGAGCTACGCGCCCTTTAGCGTCATCCGAAGTAAGGGAGCCGCGGCCGAAAAAAAGATCGCTTACAACGAACTTCGAACCTCGGACCCATCGCTTGATCTCCCGGCTTGGAGTAACGTCGATGCCAGCAACCAAGCGATGGCAACTTGGGAGGCTGCTCATACCGAGCAGCTTATTGAAGCGCCGGAGTTTCTGCAGACCAACTTCTTCGGCTTCAACGGAGGCGGCAAGATGAGCGGGCTCTTCGATTTCGTGCTCGTTACTGCCGATCTTAGGGCAAGTGAAGAGTCGATTGACGGGAGGTCGAGCATTATCGGTCGAATCCTAGAGCGTTCGGTCGATCGGGCTGCAGCGGACGAAGCTATTGCGATGATTGTGGAAGAGTCACGCGCCAAGCAGCAGAGCGTGTACGAGGAGAAGTTTAAAACTCAACTCGACACCATGACCAAACAGTTGAACGAAGTCGTCGCTTCATACTCTCCCGGTCGAGTTATCGCTGTTTCTCCCGCCGATGTTGAACTTAAAGCTCCTCGCACAACGTTCGATGTGACCATTCTTGACGGCACAACAGAGACGGAAGTGGAGCGCCAAGGGCATGGCTTTCAGCGTACGCTTCTCATTTCGGCGCTCCAACTTTTGGCGCAGTCAGGAGCGGCATCTGCAGAAGGCGTTATTTGCCTAGCGATCGAGGAACCGGAACTCTTTCAGCACCCTATCCAGGCCCAGACCTTCGCCAAAGTGCTCCGATCACTCGCTGAGGACATCGATAAACGCATACAAGTGACTTATGCGACACACAGTCCATACTTTCTTGAGGCCCGTCATTTCCATCAGGTCAGGCGACTGACACGATCTTCGGATAACACCCCTTTGGTCACTGTCCACTTTGCCACGGTTGCTGACGTTAAAGGCAAGCTGAACGGGTTGTATGACTCCAACGCAGTTGATCGCCAGCTCGACAACATCGTGGTGAATCAACTTGGCGTAGCACTCTTCGCTCATCGCGCTCTTCTCGTGGAGGGCACAACGGAGTTATCAGTGTTTTACGGTATTGGAGACAGGACCCGTCTCGGCTCGCTTGAAGCCTCGGGAATTTCTATCGTGTCAGTAGGGGGGAAGACATCCGTTCCCCTCGTTCATGCGATCCTGACGTCAATCGGTATCCCTGTGTATGCGCTCTTCGATGCCGATGCTGGGTGCGAAGCGCGAGCAATAGCCAACGGAAGAACGCGGAAGAATGTTGATGATGAGCGAAATAAGAACGCCAAAGAAAATCGTATGGCACTCAAATACTTCGGCCTGCCTGAGCAGGACTTTCCCGTCGCCATAGTTGCTGAGAGGGTGGCAATTTTTGACGATCATCTTGAGACGTTCCTAAAGGAAAACTGGCCAGAATGGACCATAGCTTGTGCCGACGTTGAGGCGGCGGCCGGTATCAGTCTCGCGAAGAATCAATTCGCTTATCGGGCAGCAACGCTCAAGGCCGGCGGAACAGTGCCTGAGATGCTTATTCAAATTTTGACTAAGGCAGAAGGGAAATAACCATGAATGAAATCATCTGCCCGCATTGCGGTAAAGAGTTCACAGTCGACGAAGCCGGGTACGCGAATATCCTGAAGCAGGTTCGCGACAGCGAGTTTGACCAGCAGTTGCACGAGCGGCTTGAGCTGGCTGAGCAGGACAAGCGGAATGCCGTCTCGCTCGCCGAGACCAAGATCGCTAGCGAATTGCAAAGGACTGCCGCGGCCAAGGACGCCGAAATCCAAGACCTCAAAGCCAAGCTCGATGCCGGTGAGGTAGCACGGAAGCTCGCTTTGAGCGAAGCCCTAAGCGCCGTGGAAAGAGAGCGTGACAAGCTCGCGAACGAACTTGAACAGGCGAAGCGTACTAAGCAAGCAGATTCCGAGCTCGCCGCGGCGAGGCTCTTGAACGAACTTCAGAAGGCTGCTGCTACGAAGGACGCGGAAATCCAGGGGCTGAAGGCGAAGCTCGATGCAAAAGAGGTTGCGCAGAAGCTCGCGATCACTGAGGCAGTCGGTGCGATTGAGAAGGAGCGCGAGGAACTGAGGAGCGGCCTTGAGCGAGCAGAGCTTGAAAAGCAGCTCGCCGAAAAGTCGCTCAAAGATAAGTACGAGACACAGATCAAAGATCGCGATGACGCGATCGAGCGACTAAGGGACATGAAGGCTCGTCTATCGACCAAGATGGTTGGTGAAACCCTTGAGCAGCACTGCGAGACCGAATTCAACCGCATTCGAGCGATGGCGTTTCCGAAGGCATACTTCGAGAAGGACAACGACGCGCGTACTGGCAGCAAGGGTGACTACATATTTCGCGACTCGGATGAGGTTGGCACTGAGATCGTCTCGATCATGTTTGAAATGAAGAACGAGAACGATCGCACCGCGACGAAGAACAAGAATGAGGACTTCCTGAAGGAACTTGACAAGGATCGTACCGAGAAAGGATGCGAGTATGCGGTGATGGTCTCCCTGCTTGAGCCTGAGAGTGAACTCTACAACACCGGGATCGTTGACGTGTTCCACCGCTACCCAAAGATGTATGTCGTTCGGCCGCAATTCTTCCTTCCAATTATTACGCTGCTGCGGAATGCGGCGATGAACTCGCTCAAGTACAAGTCGGAGCTTGCCCTGGTTAAGGCGCAGAACATCGATATCACGAACTTTGAAACTAACCTCGAGACATTCAAAGCCGCATTTTCGCGGAACTACGACCTCGCATCCAATAGCTTCAAAAAAGCCATCGAGGAGATTGACAAGTCAATCGACCACTTGCAGAAAACGAAGGATGCCCTGCTCGGTACCGACCGAAATCTTCGACTTGCGAACGACAAGGCTCAAGACGTGACGATCAAGAAGCTGACGCGGAGCAACCCGACGATGGCCGCCAAGTTCGCCGAACTCAAGAATTCTGGCCCTTCCGATACCTGATGAGTTACTTCAAGGAACCGACGATCGCAAGCTGCTAACGTCCGCTTGACCAACTCATTGCGCGTAGGCGCGGAAGCACCGTATTGGCGGCGGTATTGAATGCGCCCTCGAAGTACTAACTAAGCTTTGAGGCGTAGCCTTTGCGAACGACCCTGCCAATAAAACTATTTAGGCCTTGCCCAGCGTTTGCCAATCGTTTCATCTGTTCAAGGTTCGCGGCGCCAGCACTTTGACTTGTATAGAGATAGACTGCCCCATCCCTGAATTGCACTTTTATCGAAGACTGCTCGATCTCATAGGCGAAAACATTCGAGTCGCCCCCACGATTTGTGTAACGTTCCATCGCGTTTCTCCCTGTTTTTTTTGCGATCTATGACTTCTCAATGCTACGCATTTCTCCTTTGGTGGACAAGTCGGATTCACGAGGAGCTTGCAAGCTGGGCGGCTAAGTGGAAAAGAGCGTAGCGAATGAACGGCATGTCACGAATCATGTCGCTTCTCGAGAGGCACATGCTCCGCCATCAACTCCGCCACCCACTCGATAAACACCCGCAACTTCGTACTCACATGCCGGTTCGGCGCAAACGCGATGTACAGCGGCATCGGGTCCAGGCGCCAGTCTTCGAACAGTGGCACCAGTTCGCCGCTGGCCCGGTGCGGCCTGGCCATGTAATCGGGCAGCCAGAGAATGCCCAGGCCGGCCAGGCCGGCGGCGAGGTAGGCGTTGCCGTCGTCGACAGCAAGGGCGTGGCGGCCCTGCACCTTGAGGCTCTCGTCACCTGAGTGCATCGCATAGGGCACGGCCTTGCCGGTGCGTGCCCACAGAAAACCGACGATGCGGTGGTGCGTGTCCTCCAGTTCGCGCGGGTGCGCGGGCAGGCCAGCCAGCTTCAGGTAGGCGGGCGCGGCATACACACCGAGCTGCAGGTCGCCAATGTGGCGGGCCATCAGCGACTGGTCGGTGAGTTCGCCGCCGCGCACCACGCAATCGACGTTTTCGCCAATGATGTCCACCATGCGGTCGCTGACGCCCATGTCGAGCTGGATGTCGGGATAGCGCGCATAAAACGCCGGCAGTGACCTGCCCCCTCCCGCCGTACCAACTCAATTGAGGAAGTCCGGGATTGCAAGGTTAATCGATCTGCGTAGTGGTTGATGGGAATCGAGT
>FWPV01002432.1_pt1 | contig 45864 bp, 36 predicted proteins | sample 2228371 | NCBI WGS metagenome assembly FWPV01 (sample SAMEA103939776, study PRJEB20133) | metagenome
TAATCTGTAGAATTCTTTTTTCTGCTTCGGCACCGGTTTCTCCTGTTTCTTTAAATCCTGCTGTGATTAAAATTATCGCCTGAGTTTTCTTGGCGATTAATTCTTTAATAGTTTCTTCAACAAATTGTTTTGGAACCATCACAATCGCGAGATCAATTCTAAAATCAATCGAGCCGATAGTAGGATAACACTTGTAACCAAGAATTTCATCTGCTTTGGGATTTACAAGTGCAAGATCACCTGTGTATCCATATTGCTTAACTGATTTTGTTAATTCATAACCAAGGCTTTTAGGTTTGGAAGATGCACCTACGATGCAAATTGAGTCGGGATAAAAGTACTGATCAAAAACTGAGTCCATAATTACATAAAGTTTATTTTTAATATATCAAACTTAAGTGAAAGCAAAGAGAAATTGAATGAAATGATTAAATAATGTATGTAAAAACAAAGATTAAATTAAAAGACAAGCAACATTTAATTACTATTGTCACAAAGATAAGTCGAAGTCTGTCGGTAATTAGAATAAGTCTTCGAGCGAAAAAATCTCAATATAAATTACAGATTGCTTCTCCCGGGATCGCAATGACTTAATTACTCTACCTCGGTCTGATCATATTCTCGGGTTTCAATATATCATCAAGCTGTTCTTTAGAAAGAAGTTTTTTCTCAAGTACCAACTCGTAAACACCGCGATTTTTTTCCAATGCTTCTTTTGCAAGTTGTGTGGAAGTTTCATAACCAAGCACGGGGTTAAGTGCTGTAACCAATCCGATGCTATTTTCCACAAGTTCCCGACATCTTTTTTCATTTGCAGTTATTCCATCAATACATCTTACTTTAAGAGTCATCATACCATTCTTTAACATTTCGATTGATTCAAACAAACTCTGCACTATCACAGGTTCAAAGACATTAAGCTCAAGCTGTCCACCTTCTGCAGCAAGTGTTACAACCAAATCATTTCCAATAACTTTAAATGCTATTTGATTCACAACCTCCGGAATAACAGGATTTACCTTGCCAGGCATAATTGATGAGCCGGGCTGCATTGGAGGCAGATTTATTTCATGAATTCCTGTTCTTGGTCCGGATGAAAGTAGTCTCAGATCATTACTGATTTTTGAAAGTTTAACAGCCAGTCTTTTTACTGCAGATGAAAACATAATGAATGCACCTGTGTCTTGTGTTGCTTCAACAAGATTTTCTGCAAGTACAATGTTTAGTCCCGTAACTTCCCGTAAATGTTCAACAACTTTTGATGAGTAATCGGGATGAGAGTTTATTCCTGTACCAATTGCGGTTGCACCCATATTTACTTCCAAAAACAATTTTGCATTTTGTTCAAGTCTCTGTACTTCCTCATTCAACATCACAGCATAAGCTTCAAACTCCTGCCCCAAAGTCATTGGCACGGCATCCTGCAGTTGTGTTCTTCCCATCTTAATGATATGAGAAAATTCCTTTGCTTTGTTCCTGAAAGATTGGATTAACTCCTGAAGAACTTCCACCAATTTTTGCTTTGAGTTGATTAAAGCAATTTTAATAGCAGTTGGATAAGCATCATTTGTGGATTGAGATAAGTTAACATGATTATTTGGATGACAATATTTGTATTCACCTTTTTCATGTCCCAAAATTTCAAGGGCACGGTTTGCAATCACTTCATTTGCATTCATATTTGTTGAAGTTCCTGCGCCACCCTGAATCATATCAACAACAAAATGTGAATGTAATTTTCCATTAATTATTTCATCACAAGCCTGAACAATTGCGTCTCTGATTGGTTTTGACAAAAGTCCAAGATCATAGTTTGCTTGTGCAGCAGCCTTTTTAACCATTGCTAGAGCTTCTATCAGCACCGGATAAAAATTTAAAGTGACTCCGCTTATGTTAAAATTTTCTAGCGCACGTAAAGTTTGTACTCCATAATAATATTCGTGCGGCACTTCTCTTTCGCCAAGTAAATCGTGTTCGGTTCTAGTTCTGCCCGATTGGTATTGAGCTGCAATATTTATCACGCGTGTATTTGCAGCGCTCATTCTTCTGGAAATTACTTTACCTATGCTTGAAAGAATTGCAAGTGCAGTTTCGTTTTGTTCATTCATTATTTTTTTAAAGTTATCGCGATCAAGAATAAATATTTCAGAATCCTTTGTTGCTCTTGCAGAAGTGGAGTGAGGCGAATCATCCATCAGGGCACCTTCACCCAGAAAATCATATTTGCTGAAGATTGATAATCTTTTCTCTACACCATAAGGCGTTCGTTTGAACAGCTCTACTTCACCGTTATAAATCAAAAAAAGATTTTTACGGATATTGTTTTCACTAAACAAAAAACTTTTAGCCGGATAATTTTCCAATCTCACTTTATCGCAAACTACATCAAGTTGTGAGTCATTTAATTCTTTGAATAATTGAACCTGTTTTAAAAATTCTTTTATTTGTGACTTTTCCATTATGGTTCCTTCTACTTCAAAATTTATATATCAAATTTAATTCAAATTCATCAAGCAAGAAAAAACAGTAAACTAAAACACGGTGTTATTTATCAATGTGTAATCAAATAACTAAATTTGAAATCCCTTCCCTTTTGTCTAAATTTGCCATCAATTTTAAATAATTATCATAAAAAAATGCGTTATCCTTTTACAGAAATAGAATCCAAATGGCAGAAGTTTTGGGAAGAAAACAATACATATAAAACTGATCTTACTAAAACAGAAAAAAAACTTTACACACTTGTAATGTTTATTTATCCTTCCGGTGCAAAACTACACATCGGACATTGGTATAATTACGGACCAACAGACAGCTGGGCTCGTTTTAAAAAACTACAAGGATACAATGTTTTCGAACCGATCGGCTATGATGCTTTCGGTTTACCCGCTGAAGGTTATGCAATTAAAACCGGGGTTCATCCGCAGGATAGTACATTAAAAAATATTGAAGATATCCGCGTGCAGCTTAAGAAAATGGGTTGTATGTATGATTGGGATGCTGAGTTAATGACTTGCGCTCCCGAGTACTACAAATGGAATCAATGGATTTTTCTTCAGATGTATAAACGCGGTTTAGCATACAGAAAAAATGCACCTGTAAACTGGTGTCCAAAAGATCAAACTGTTCTTGCAAACGAGCAGGTTGTTGATGGCTGCTGCGAACGCTGCGGAACAACTGTTATTCAGAGAAATCTTTATCAGTGGTTTTTTAAGATTACTGATTATGCTGAAGAACTTCTTGATGGACATAATAAAATTGATTGGCCCGGGGAAACAATTTTAAAACAAAAAAACTGGATTGGCAAAAGCGAAGGTGCTGAAGTTACCTTTAAAATTGTTGATAACGATAATGATGAAATAAAAGTATTTACAACTCGTCCCGATACTTTATTTGGGGTTACTTATGTTGTGATAGCACCCGAGCACCCGCTTGTAGATAAGATTACAAAACCGGAATTTAAAGCTGGTGTTGATGCTTATCGTGAATCCACAAAAATATTAACAGAAATTGAGCGAACATCAACTGTAAAAGAAAAAACCGGAGTTCCGACAGGAGCGTATGCAATCAATCCTGTAAACGGAGAAAGGATTCCTGTTTGGATTGCAGATTATGCACTAATTACATACGGAACAGGTTGTGTTATGGCTGTTCCTGCACACGATGAAAGAGATTTTGAGTTTGCAAATAAGTTTAATCTACCCATACGAAAAGTGATTTTGCAGGATGGGACGAATGAAAATGATGAGTTGAAATCTGCTTTTACAGAAGTTGGGACTATGATCAATTCCGGTAAGTTCAATGGCGTTCGATCTGATGAAGGAATAAAACAGGTAATAAAATTTCTTGAAGAAAATAATTTTGGCAAAGGAAAAATAAATTATCGTTTGCGTGATTGGTTAATTTCCCGTCAGCGCTATTGGGGAACACCAATTCCGATAATTCACTGTCCGGCTTGCGGTGAAGTTCCTGTTGATGAAAGTGAATTGCCAATTGAACTTCCTTACGATGTTGATTTTAAACTTGGCGGTGAATCTCCATTAGCACGAAATGAAAAGTACATAAATGTAAAATGCCCAAAGTGTGGCATCGATGCAAAACGCGATCCTGATACAATGGATACATTTGTTGATTCATCCTGGTATTATTTACGTTTTCTTGATCCCAAAATTTCATCAGCACCATTTAACCAAGAGCTTGCAAATAATTGGACACCGGTTGATATGTATGTTGGTGGCAAAGAGCATTCCGTTATGCATCTTCTCTATGCAAGATTCTTTCACAAGTTTTTGCGTGATATCGGATTGGTTAATAGTGATGAGCCATTTGCAAAACTTGTACATCAGGGAGTTATAACGAAAGATGGCGCAAAGATGTCTAAGTCGCGAGGTAATGTTGTTAATCCGGATGAGTTTACAGGTAAGTATGGAACAGATGTTTTCAGAATGTACTTGATGTTTATGGGTCCTTATGACCAGGGCGGAGATTGGAGTGATAAAGGAATAAGCGGAGTTGAGCGATTTGTTGCGCGGACTTATGATTTGTTCAATCAATTCAAAGATGTAAGCAAAATAAATTCTGCAAAAGATAAATTTGATCTTTCTTCTCTTACTGATAACGAAAAGAAAGTTTACAGAAAAGTAAATCAAACTTTAAACAAGTTTAATGAAGAGATTGAACATTTCAGGTTTAATACTGCAATCGCTTCTTTGATGGAGTTGATAAACGAACTTAAAGTTTTAGAATCCTGCAGTAAAGAAATTCAGAGTTATGTGCTGTTAAGATTTGCCTCAATGCTGGCTCCGGTTGCTCCACATCTTGGTGAAGAGTGCTGGCAGATTATTGGAAATGATAAATCTATTTTCGACAATCCGGTTGTTTTTACAATAGATAAAGATGCATTAATTGAAGATACAGTAAACATTGCTGTGCAAATTAATGGTAAATTGAGAGCAACAGTTGCTGTTGCTATGAATAGTGAACAGGATGAAGTTAAACCAATTGTTTTTGCTGATGAAAAAGTAACCAGGTTTACTGATGGCAAAACCATTGTGAAAGAAATATTTGTTAAAAACAAAATCTATAACATTGTAGTAAAATAAAATCGCAATGGTACGCTGATTATTATGATCAAAACTGATTTGTTATGATTAAGGACAATTTCATACATTCTGAAATTACTGATTTAATTATTAAAGCATTTTATAATGTTTATAATAAGCTCGGTTATGGATTTCTTGAAAAAGTTTATGAAAATGGGATGATGATAGAATTGAAAAGATTAGGATTGAATGCCGAGAAGCAAAAACAATTAAAAGTATTTTATGATGAATTTGAAATTGGTGAATACTATGCTGATATAATTGTGAATGATTGTGTAATTGTTGAATTAAAAGCTGCTGAGGTTATATGTCCAGAACATGAAGCGCAACTAGTGAATTATTTAAAAGCTACTGATATTGAAGTGGGTTTATTGTTAAACTTTGGCAAAGAACCTAAATTTAAAAGAAGAGTTTTAACATCAGAATTCAAAAATCATAAGAAATCATAACTATCATAATAATCAGTGTACTATTGTCCTAAATAAGGGAAAATAAATGTTAGACATAAAATTTATTCGTGAAAATCCGGAAAAAGTAAAGCAAGGGATTGCAAACAAGAATGAAAAGAATCGTATAGATGAACTTCTCAGGCTTGATAAAAAGAGAAGAGAAATAATTGCTCATGCTGATGAACTCAAGTCAAAGCGCAATACAGTTTCTCATCAAGTCGGACAAATGAAAAAATCCGGACTGGATGCAACAGAAATTATTGCCGAAATGAAACGTGTTGGTGATGAAATTGCAGAGTACGATAGCAAGCTAAGAAATATTGAAGAAGAGATAGATGCAATATTAAGATTCATTCCAAATCTTCCTCACGACTCTGTACCAGTTGGTAAATCAGCAGAAGATAATGTTGAAGTACGGCGCTGGCTTCCGGAAGGTTTTAAATTTGAAAACGAATTTAAGCCAATGGATCACACTGAAATTGGCAAGAAACTTAACATACTCGATTTTGAGCGCGGTGCAAAAATAAGCGGCTCGGGATTTCCTGTTTACAAAGGGAAAGGGGCAACATTAGAACGTTCGCTTATTAATTTTATGCTTGATTACCACTTAAAAAATCATAATTACTCAGAAATCTTTCCACCATTTTTGGTTAACAAGGAATCGATGCGTGGAACGGGACAACTTCCCAAAATGGAAGAAGATATGTACAACATCGAAAAAGATGGATTGTATCCGATTCCAACTGCAGAAGTTCCGATTACAAATATTCATCGTGATGAAATACTGAATGAAAAAGATCTTCCGATAAAATATGTTGGTTACTCTGCTTGCTTTAGAAGAGAAGCTGGGTCGCACGGAAAAGAATCGAAAGGATTCTTACGCGTTCATCAATTCAACAAAGTTGAGATGGTAAAATTTGTAAAGCCTGAAACTTCTTACGATGAACTTGAATTACTTGTAAAAGATGCCGAGGATATTTTGCAGGCATTAAATATTCCTTACAGAATTTTAATGTTATGCACCGGCGATTTAAGTTTTTCAGCCGCAAAATGCTATGATATTGAAACCTGGTCTCCTGCAGAAAACAAATGGCTTGAAGCTTCATCCTGCAGTAATTTTGAAGATTTTCAGGCACGCAGAGCAAGCATTCGTTTTAGAAATGAGCAGACTAAAAAACCGGAATTTGTTCATACACTTAACGGCAGCGGTTTAGCAACTAGCCGATTGATGGTTTCATTGCTGGAAAATTATCAAACTCCGGAAGGCAAAGTTATCGTTCCCAAAGTGCTGCATAAATACACAGGTTTTAATATTATAGATTAAAGTAATGCAGAGCTGGTTTCAGCATCTTACTTAAATGCAAATAGCCACATCCCGATAAATCGAGCCGGGATGACAAAAACTTTAATGATTCAAATCACCCCGAAGTAACTTCGGGTTTTTTATATTCGCACTGTCATTGAGCATAAAATAAATTATCTTACAATTAGTAAATTCTTCACAATAAGTATTAATGCGTAATCTCTTAACACTTAAAAGATACTTTTTAAAATATAAAACCAAACTGTTTTGGGGAATTGTTTTCATTCTCATTTCAAATTCAATGACCGTGTATGTTCCCATCTTACTTAAAGATGCTATCAACGAATTACAGCAAAATACTACCTCCGCTGTTTTACTTAAATACGCAGGATTTATTGTTGGAACATCTTTGGTTGCCGGCATATTCAGATATCTTATCAGACAAACAATAATAGTTGTATCAAGAGAAATTGAATACGATCTTAGAGATGACTTCTGGTCGCATATTCAAAAACTCCCACTTAGATATTTCCAGAATAATTCAACCGGAAATATTATGTCTCACGCAACCAACGATATTAATGCGGTAAGGTCTTTTATCGGTCCGGCAGTTATGTATTCAATTGATACTTCAATAAGATTAATTATTGTTGTTGTGATTATGCTTTCAATGAATTTTTCACTGACCATCTACTCTTTACTGCCTCTGCCAATTCTATCATACGGAGTTTACAGAGTTGGCAAGTTAATCCACGAGAGGTATACAAAGATTCAGGAAAATTTTTCACAGCTAACAACCCGTGCACAAGAAAATTTTTCAGGAATAAGAGTTATTAAATCATACGTAAGGGAAGCTAACGAGATAAAACGCTGGCGGGAGTTAAGCAAAGAGTTTTTAAAGAAGAATATGAACCTTGTCCGTATTCAGGCTGTTATTATGCCGATACTTACAATCATAACAGGAATTTCCATCATAGTTGTTATTTGGGTTGGCGGCGGAAAAGTTATCAGCGGTGAGATGAGTTTGGGTGAAATCGCAGCTTTTGTTGCTTACTTATCAATTCTTATCTGGCCCGTTATTGCATTTGGTTGGGTTATGAATATAATCCAGCAAGCAGAGGCAAGTATGAAACGATTAAATAAAATTTTTGCTGAACCATATGAAATTGATGATTCTGATAAAACTGATTTTTCTATAAAAGAACTGCTGGGCGAAATTGAATTTAATAATGTAAGTTTCAGATATTCTGAAAACCTTCCGGAAGTTCTAATGAAAATTGACCTCAAAATTCCGATTGGCTCCACGCTTGCCATAATAGGACATACCGGTTCAGGTAAAACAACTCTCATCAACCTCATCCCCCGTTTGTATGATGTGACCAGCGGTGAAATAAAGATTGATGGAAGGAATGTTAAAGAAATTCCACTTGATGTTTTAAGAACTAACATTGCAATTGTACAACAGGAATCCTTTTTATTCTCTAACTCAGTTTATGGTAATATATCTTATGGATTAAGAGAAATAGATAAAGACAAAGTAAAGGAAGTTAGCCGAATTGCAAACTTTGACAAGGATGTTCAGTCATTTCCAAATGGATATGAAACAATTGTTGGGGAAAGAGGTATAACATTTTCCGGCGGACAAAAGCAGAGAGCGTCTTTAGCACGTGCTTTAGCAACAGATCCGAAGATTTTAATACTTGATGATTCATTCTCTGCTGTTGACACACACACCGAAGAAGAAATTCTTAAAAACTTAAAACTTTTTATGAAAGACAGAACAAGTATTATTATCAGCCACAGAATCTCTACTGTTAAAGATGCAGATATGATAATCGTTCTTGATAATGGAATGATAGCTGAGAAAGGCACACATGATGAACTGGTTGCATTAAACGGATTGTATGCCGATTTACACTATAAACAATTACTCGAAAAAGAACTTGAAGAACTGAATTAATGGCAGAGCAAAAACAAGACGACGAAATACTTGGCAAAGCATACGATTCCAAACTGATGAAACGGCTTTTGGTTTATATTAAGCCGTACAAAAAGTATGTTATCATTGCTATACTATTAAATATTTTTGTTGCTGCACTTGGTCCGCTGCGTCCTTACCTTACTAAAATTGCAATTGATGATTACATTTTAAATTCAAACTTCAGTGGTTTGCGATTAATTGCTCTTTTACTTTTTGGATCTTTAATACTTCAGGCAGTGATTCAGTATTTCTTAACTTATTACACTCAGTATCTTGGACAAAGAACACTGTATGATATTCGCACACAGATATTTGAACACACTCAAAAACTTGCACTAAAATTTTTCGACCGCACGCCTATTGGTAGAATTGTTACAAGAACTACTAACGATGTTGAATCCTTAAGCGAACTTTTCTCATCCGGAATCGTAATGGTTTTCAGTGATGTGTTTATTATCATCTGGATACTTGTATTTATGTTTTCGATGGATATTCCGCTTTCTCTTGTTACTCTTTCTGTTTTGCCTGTACTTTTTTACGGGACTTTCCTTTTCAGGAAAAAAGTAAGAGAAACTTATCGGGATGTTAGATTTCATCTTGCAAGATTAAATTCTTATATGCAGGAACACGTAACGGGAATGAGTGTTGTACAGATATTCAGAAAAGAAAAAGATGAGCAAAAAAAGTTTTCTGCAATTAACGCAGATCATCGTGATGCAAACATAAAATCTATTTTCTACTACGCAATTTTCTTTCCGGGTGTTGAGCTTCTTTCTTCCATCGCCATTGCATTAATTATATGGTATGGCGGTGGTGAGGTAATTCAGGGTACGGTAAAGCTTGGTGATTTGTTTGCTTTCATTCAGTTCACAGAAATGTTTTTCCGTCCCATTCGTGATCTTTCTGAAAAGTATAACATACTTCAAACTTCAATGGCTTCTTCAGAAAGGATTTTTAAACTGCTGGATAACAAAACCTTTATTCAAAATCCTGATAATCCGATAAAACTAAATGGTGTAAAAGGTGATATCCAATTTAAAGATGTCTGGTTTGCTTACGATGATGAAAACTATGTGTTAAAAAATATTAATTTCAACATTAATCCTGGGGAAACTGTAGCAATTGTTGGGCATACAGGAGCAGGAAAATCTACTTTGATAAATATATTAACAAGATTTTATGATATAAACAGAGGCTCAATTTTACTTGATGGAATTGATATACGTGATGTTGATAAAAGAGATTTGAGAAAGTATATCTCGATTGTATTGCAGGATGTTTATCTATTTTCGGGTACAATCGAATCCAACATAAATATGGATAATGATGAAATTAGGATGGAAAAAATTATCAGTGCTGCAAAAACTGTTGGCGCAGATAAGTTCATTTCAAATCTTCCCAATCAATATCAGGAAGAAGTTAAAGAAAGAGGAGCAACTTTAAGCGTTGGACAAAAACAATTAATTTCTTTTGCACGTGCTTTAGCTTATGATCCTAAAATTTTAATTTTGGATGAAGCAACTTCAAGTATTGATACAGAGACAGAACAGTTAATTCAATCTGCAATAGAAAAACTTCTTGTTGGAAGAACTGCTATAGTTATTGCTCACAGACTTTCAACAATTCAGAATGCAGACAAAATAATTGTTCTGCACAAAGGCGAAATAAGAGAAATTGGTAATCATCAGGAGTTACTTGCTAAAAAGGGTATTTACTATAAACTTTATCAGCTTCAGTATAAAGATCAGGAATTAAGTAAATCCAACTAAAATAATCTAAATAGGGAGAGCACAAATGGAAAAAATTAAATTCAACACTCTTGCCCGCCATATATATGAAGAAGAAAGAAAATATCCTGATGCAACCGGTGAACTATCTGACCTTTTGCATGATCTGTCACTCGCCGCTAAAGTCATTTCGCTTGAAGTTAATAAAGCAGGTTTAGTTGATATACTTGGTTTTACGGGTGATCAGAATGTTCACGGAGAAAATGTAAAGAAGCTTGATATCTTTGCAAACGATATGATGATTAAAGCAATGGATCACGGAGGACATTTATGTGTAATGGCAAGCGAAGAAGAAGAAGATATCATTCACATTCCACCTGAATTTTACATCGGCAAGTACGTACTTCTTTTCGATCCGCTTGATGGATCTTCAAACATTGATGCAAATGTCAGCATCGGAACAATCTTTTCAATTTACAGAAGAGTTTCTCCTGATGGAGGACCCGGTACTATGCAGGATTGTTTGCAACCCGGATTTAAACAAGTTGCTGCTGGTTATATCATTTATGGATCAAGCACTATCTTTGTTTACACCGCTGGCAATGGTGTGCACGGTTTTACTCTTGATCCTTCATTCGGTGAGTTCATTCTTTCACATAAAAATATCAGAACACCTAAAAAGGGAAAGATATACAGCATTAACGAAGGCAACTATCTTTACTGGCATCCCGGTTTAAAGAAATATATTAAATGGCTGCAGGAAGAGGACAAAGCAACCGGACGGCCTTACACTTCACGTTATATTGGTTCGATGGTTTCTGATATTCATCGAAATCTTTTGTATGGTGGAATTTATATGTATCCCGCAGATTCCAGAAGTCCAAATGGTAAATTAAGATTAATGTACGAATGCAATCCGATGGCATTTATTGTTGAGCAGGCTGGCGGCAGAGCAAGTAATGGAAAGCAAAGGATTCTTGACATCAAACCGGAAACTCTTCATCAAAGAACACCTATTTTTATCGGGAGCGAAGAAGACGTTTTGCTTGTAGAAAAGTTTATGCAGGATTATGATCCGATTGAAGTGAAGTAAAAATTATATGATTCTTTTTCTTCTCCCATCTTGAGAGGAGAAAAGAAGGGGTGTGTTAGTTATTTTATAAATTACAAACCCGGTTCTTTTGAGGAACTGGGTTTGTTAATATTTGGATTACTTAATTTTAACTAATTCTTCATCCAGTTTTTTAGCCAGATCAGGAATTGAAATTCCTTTTACATTAATCTTTGCAGTTTTAAGCGTAATAATGGGTGCATCGCCTTCACCATTCAGATATTTAACCATACAATAGGCAAATCTGTTTCTGTCATTGGTAACAGGAATATATTCTTTGTAGTTCTCAATCAATGAGTATACTTTGGATTCTATTGAATCTGCAGGAGCTTTTTTTACTTTGGGAGGAGGCAATGTTGTCATATTCTTTCCTGAATTATTTTCTTATTGTAAAATTAGGCAGATGCACAAAAACTTCAAACTGATTTATGGATATAACTCAGCTAAATCATAAATTTGTCAAACAAATTATTAAAGATTTATTTTGAATTCAGAAGATTTATCAAAGCTCAATAAAATTCTTATTATCCGTCTAAGTTCGCTTGGCGATATTCTTCTTACAACTCCGTTTATCCGTTCCTTAAAAAATATGTTTCCAAAGTTGCAAATAGATTTTTTGCTTCGTCAGGAATATTCTGATGCACTAATCAATAACCCATATATAAATACTCTTTACCGGTACAGTCGTGAGAAGGAATCAAATAAAAAAGTATTAGCTGATATTAAAAGAAGTAACTATGAATTGATTATTGATTTGCAAAATAATTTCAGATCAAAGAAGATTAAAAGATCATTAAATGTCCTTTATGTCAGTTTTGATAAAAAGACAATTAAGAAATTTTTACTGGTTAATCTTAAAATAAATTTGTTAAAAAATGCTCAGCAGATACCTGTTCGATATGCACAGGTTATTGAGAATCTTAATCTGGATAATGATGGGATTGATTTATTTACGCCAAACAAACCGGATGAAAAACTTGACATACAAGATAATTTAATAGGATTATGTCCGGGTGCGCGTCATTTTACCAAACAATGGCCTAAAGAATATTTTATAGCTCTCGGTAAAAAACTATCAGAATCTGGATACAAGGTATTATTGTTTGGCGGAAGGATTGATAAGCAATTATGTGAAGAAATATCAAACGAAATTCCTGGTTCAATCAATCTTGCAAATGAAGATGATTTACTTCAAACCGCAGCAAATATGAAAATGTGTAAAGCAATAATTTGTAACGATTCGGGTTTAATGCATGTTGCTTCATCAACCAATACAAAAGTTGTTGCAATTTTTGGCTCGACAGTAAAAGAATTCGGGTTTACTCCATACAACTGCGATGATTTAATATTAGAAAACAAATCATTAACTTGCCGCCCGTGTTCGCATATTGGAAGAAGCAGTTGTCCTAAAAAACATTTTAAGTGTATGAGAGAAATTTCACCCGAATTAGTTTTTGAAAAAGTAAAAGTATCGTTAAAAAGTTAATGAATATAATCTGGAATATAATTTACAATTACCTGATAATTCCTGCTTTATATGTTGCACTGCGAATTGCCGGATTATTCAACAAAAAAATCAGAAACGGGATAAGTGGAAGAAAAAGAGTTTATGAAAATCTGATTTTAAGTTCCGCTGCTCTGGATAAGAGGAAACAGCTTGTATGGTTTCATTCATCTTCACTCGGTGAGTTTGAGCAGGCAAAGCCAATAATCGAAAAATTAAGACAGGATGCTGATGTAAATATCTTAATTACTTTCTTCTCCCCTTCCGGTTATGAAAATTCAAAGAAATATCCTTACGCAGATTTAATAGCTTATATACCTTTTGATACTAAATATAATGCTGAAAAGTTTTTAAAAATTGTAAGACCATCTATTGCAGTAATTATGCGTTATGATATTTGGCCTAATATCATAGATACGCTTAATAAACACAGCATCCCTATTTTTCTTGTGGATGCCACATTAAGAAGCACATCCCCACGTAAATATCCTTTCCTCAAATCATTCCATAAAAATCTTTTTGAAAAATTTACACGAATCCTGACAGTTTCCGAAACTGATGCTAAAGAATTTATTTCATTTGGAATCAGCAAGGAAAAAGTCTCTGCAGTTGGCGATACAAGATTTGATCGTGTATATCAGCGCAGCATTGATGCACGGGAAAAAAAATTAATAAGAGAAAATCTTATTGCAAATAAAAAGATTTTTGTTGCAGGCAGTACCTGGGAACAGGACGAAGAAGTATTGCTTCCGTCGTTTCTTAAACTAAGTGAATTTGATAAAAGTGTAATGCTTATTATTGCGCCACACGAACCAACAATCTTACATCTTGAAAAAATTGAACATGAGTTTGCAGGGAAGCTAAAAACAATCAGATTTTCACATCTGAATAATTACAATGATGAACCTGTTATAATAGTTGATTCTATAGGGATATTGCTTACACTGTACACATACGCACAGGCAGCGTATGTTGGCGGTGGATTCAAACAAAATATACATAATGTTTTAGAAGCTGCCGTTTATGGTATTCCGGTGATGTTTGGACCGAAAATTGAAAATTCACAGGAAGCTCAAAAACTATTAAAGCTTGGCGGAGGAATTTTAGTTAAAGATAAAAAAGAAGCTTACAGAAATTTGCGTAAAATATTTTCAGATGAAAATTTTAGAAATTCTGCGGGCAAAATATCTTTCATCTATACACGTGAAAATATCGGTGCAACAGAACGAATAATTAAAGAAATTCTAAAATTTCTTTAATCAAAGATATTTTTCTTTCAAAATCTTTATATGATGCTTCTGATGCCCAGCAATACTGAACATTAACGCAAGCACAGTCACTTCATAACCGGCTGCTATTCCACGATTTTGTAAAACTGTGTTATCAAAACTCCTGAACATCTGAAGATTGTTTTCTCTTACTAATCTGTATTCATAGGTAAGATCAAATAATGGTCTATCATTAAACTTACCCATTAAAACATATTGATCCTGATCAAAAGATGGAAGTGGCTGCTTTTCACCCCTTGCAATTGCCAGTGCACGATAGGCAAAGATTCTGTCTGTATCGATCATATGACCGATAACTTCTTTCAACGTCCATTTACCATCAGCATAACGAAAATCACCCTTGCTTTGCGGAAACATATTGAGCGTGTTACTAACCAATAAACTGGTTTGATACATTTCTTTCAATATATCATCGCTTTCAACAAGATCTATATATTTCTGATAGTACTCATTATAATCCCCTTTCGCAGGTCTCATAAATGCTCCTGTATTTAAATAAAGTTTACCAAATTGCTGTTTCGAAAACACCATCCGAATTAGCAATACCTCGCATCATACTTGAGGTATTAAAGAGTAATTCATAATTGCCATCTTTATCCAGCGCAATAATTCCGCCGCTTCCATTGGGAAGTCTTTTAAATATCATCTCCTCACAAGCTTCCTTCAAAGTGTAATTCTTGTATTCCATCAATGCAGAAATATTAAATGCCACAGTATTAGTTATAAAAAGCTCACCCCAACCCGTTGCAGAAACTCCGCAAGTTTTATTATTAGCATAAGTACCGGCATTAATTAAAGGAGAATCACCAACTCTTCCCGGCATTTTGTTCTGTCTTCCGCCGGTTGATGTCCCCGCATAAATATTTCCATATTGATCCAGAACAACACAACCAACTGTTTCACCTTTTTGCTCTTTTAAGTTTGACTTTAGCCATTTTTGATACGTGACTGAGTCATGAAAATATGAATTCGGTACGACATCAACCCCAAGCTGTATACCAAGCTCCTCTGCACCTCTTCCTGCAAAAAGAATATGTTCAGTTTTTTCCATAACAAGGCGTGCAAGTGATATTGGATTTTTAATTATCGTAACACCCGCAACAGCACCGCTCTTTAAATCTTTACCACACATAATAGAAGCATCCAGTTCGTGTTTGCCTTCCGAAGTAAAAACAGCACCTCGTCCGGAATTAAACAAAATGTTATTCTCCATATAATTAATCACTTTCTCAACAGCATCTAATCCGGAACCTCCGCTGCTTAGAATATCTTTACCAATTTGTAATGCCTCTGAAAGTGATTTAAAATATAGCTGCTTAATGCTGTCTGGAGTGTCCTTGGAGAAATAACCTGCGCCACCATGAATTACAATTGTATATTTACCATTTTTTTGCTGAGAAAATGAGAAGGAATAAGAAAGTATAATGAATGATAGCACAAAAAAGATTAATATCCGTAAGAAATTAAATTTGTTTTTCAAGGTTGGCTCCTCTTTTTAAGATTATTTAAGATGAACAATTATAACATAATAATTTTTCCCTTAATATTCTTTTTTCTAAATACTTCGCCGCATCTCTCAGTGTCAGAAGATACTAAAGAGAAATTTGCTGCTGAGCACAGAATTTATTTTATTAAACAGAGATGGCATACTGCGATTGTATTAAAAACAAAAGAACTAAATAGAGAATTGTTCAAAGAGTTTGATTCATTCAAAGAATATGAACTTATTGATATCGGCTGGGGAGATGAAGAGTTTTACCAAATTCCCGGTTTTGATTCGGGATTAGCATTCAAAGCTCTATTTCATGCAACACCGAGTACTTTAAGGGTTGAAGGAATTGGCATCAGCAAAGAAGAATATTTTGACTTATCCGAGATCGTAATTGAGTTAGTCGTAAGCGATCAACAGTTCAGAGACATTTGCAATTATATTAATCAAAGCTTTAATCTTGATGAAAATGGGAATGTACAAATCTTAAGCAAACAAGCAGGGGGAAAAATTGTTTTTTATAAAGCGCACAATAGTTATTCAATCCTTAACACCTGCAACACGTGGCTTGCAAAAGGATTAAATCAATCAGGATTAGCTATTGAGCAAGGCATAATTCTGACAGAACAACTTTTTAATGAACTGGCTAAAATCGGAAAAGTTGTTAAAGCTGATTATTAAGTTGTTTCTCCCGAGAATAATTTAAGTCCAACAATCCCAACAACAATTAAGAGAATAAAAAATATCCTGATTAAATCTTTTGGCTCCTGAAATAATATAATTCCAAGTACAGCAGTTCCAACCGCACCAATTCCTGTCCAAACAGCATACGCAGTTCCAACCGGAATATGTTTGACAGCATATGCCAGTAGTCCCATACTTATAATCATACAAACTATTGTAAAGACAGATGGCCAAAACTTTGAGAAGCCATCAGCATATTTAAGTCCGATTGCCCAGGCAACCTCAAACAAACCTGCAATAAAAAGAATAATCCAGTACATCTACTTAATTTTTCCGTTTGCTAATTCATCACTTAAGCGAGTTGCTTTGTAAAGATCACGAATGGCTTCCATCATTCCGAGCGCACTGACTGAAACGGTTCTGTTAGCTTCCGTTGTGTAAATAAAATTTGTAGGAAGACTTTCAATGTTTCCATCAAATGCAAGACCGACAACTTCTGCATTAACATTCAGCACTGCACTACCTGAGTTTCCGCCAATTATATCATTAGTGCTTATAAAATTAAGTGGTGTTGAGAGATCAAACTCTTCCGGTAAATTTTCAAAATATTTTGGAAGACTGAACGGAAACTTTTTATCAAAAGAATAATAACGATCCAGGGCTCCGTAAAATGTTGTTTTAATCGGTGCACGGGTTCCGTTATAATCATATCCTTTTACGATACCGTCTGCAAAACGTAAAGTGCCAGTTGCATCGGGTGGAATTGCATCACCATAAACCTTATAAAGTGCTTCACCAAGCATTTGATTAAGAATCTCTTCTCTTTCATTTCTCATTTTACTTGCGTCCAGCATATCTTTTAATTCATTCTGAGTATTCATAACATAAAAAATAAACGGATCATCAGAATTGAGAATACCATCACTTCCCTTTTCAATCAGCTTTGAAATTTTCTCTTTGCTTGTAAGATCAGATTTTGATAATAGTTCTTTCGCAGCACTTAAAGTTGAATTATCACCAATTAGTTTTTGTACAATTTTATCATTAGCAGGTAAATTATTTTTAATAATATTTAATTGTACAACCAATAATTTCTCCTGAAGCTCCTTGTCTAGATCTTTAGGAAAAACCTGGCTTGTTAATGAATCAAATTTTTCTTTTGAGACTTCATCATTCTTTAATTGCTGGGCATAAGTAACAAGATTTTTTGCGATCTTCAAATACTCAGGAGAATAGAAGTTGCTGATTGTATATGCATAAATTCGATTTGCATCTTTTCTTGCCTGCTGTCTGGATTCAACAAGCTCATTCCAGATGTTTCCATATTTTTTATTTAATTCAGGATCAGCATTAACCGAATTTCTGAAATTTTTCTCAAAATCTTTTTTACGTGCAATCAGGAATGGATCAAGCAAGCCCTTGTAAGTGCCTTCAAATACCTTTAAACCATTACCAATAGAATACAATCTTGAAATCAATTTATAATCCTCTGCATTGGTCTTATTTACAAGTTCTTCATAAATTTTATACATCTCTTTATACATTCCAACTACCATAGGATACTGAACATCACGTGCGTATTCAATTTGTGCCATAGTGTTTATTCTATTAGTTCTTCCGGGATTTCCAACCACAAACACCGGTTGATCTTCCATCACTCCATCCATATTCCACGAAAAATAAAAATCAGTTTTTACCGGTTTACCGTTTTCATATGCACGCAGAAAAGCGCAGTCCAAACCGTAACGCGGGTAAGTAAAATTATCCGGATCGCCACCAAGCTTTGCCACAAATAATTCAGGTACAAAAACTAATCGTATATCACTATAAATTTTATAACCATACAATGAATATTTTCCACCGTTATAAAGTGAAACAACTCTGAAAGTTAATTCTTTGTTCTCATCAGAATATTTTGCTTTAAGTTCATCTATTTTTTTGTTTTTCAATTCAATTTTTTCAGCATCAGTATTTCCTTCATTCATTTCGGATTGAATCTCATCAGTCACATCTTTAATAAAAATCAGCTGTTCAACTTTAAGGTTTGGTACTGTCCTCTCATCATCTAATGATTTAGCAAAAAAACCATCTCTTAAAATATTTTCATCACCTCTTTGCACTGTTGACAGAATACCTCTAACGCAATGGTGGTTTGTCATAATTAATCCATCTTCCGAAACAAAAGAAGCTGAGCAGCCCCCTCCAAATTTTAAAGCACTTTTCTGAAACTTCTCCATTAGTTCTTTTGAAGGTTTGAAATCGTATTTTTCTTCAAGATAACTGAGAGGCGGATTTTCAAACGTCCACATTTTGCCCATATCATATTTCTGAGCTTTTACTGTATCGAGGTTAACTCCGTAATATGTTTGAGCAAAGGTGGTATTTATTAAAAAGTATAAAGAAAGAAGAATGGTAAAAGTTAATACTTTGTTTTTCATTATTGTTCCAAATTGATTTTTAATTTACTGCAATTTAAAAATATATGATGGCATTTGGAAACCATTTATCCTTTCTTGAAATCTATTTCTATATTTAAGGTAGTATTAAATAATTATCAAAGAATTATGAATATCCAGATAATCGGAACCAAGAAATGTAAAGAAACTCAAAAAGCTGAACGATATTTTAAAGAAAGAAGAATCCCATTTCACTTTAGAGATTTAACGGAAAAAGGCTTAGCTAAAGGCGAGCTTGATAACATTACAAGAGTAATTCCTCTTGAAGATCTGATTGATAAAGAAAGTAAAAGATTTAAAGATCGTGGAATGCAGTTTATGGTTTATGATATAGAAGAGGAGTTATTATCTGATCCTTTGCTGCTTAAAACTCCAATAGTACGAAATGAAAAATTAGTTACAGTTGGATATAAACCGGAAGAATGGAAAGAGTGGATTAAGTGAGAGTCATTGCGAGCGAGCCTGCCTATTGGCAGATAGGTCTTCGAGCGAAGCAATCTCCTTAAATTTGGTAGATTGCTTCTCCCGACCGAAGTCGGGATCGCAATGACAAACAAGAATTAATTAAACGTCGTAATACAAACCAAATTCATATGGATGTGGCTGAAGCGCCATCGGCTTAACTTCTTTATCCATCTTATATTTTATCCAGGTTTCAATTACATCTTCAGTAAATACATCACCCTTTAAAAGATAATCATGATCATTCTCTAAAGCTTTTAAGGCTTCCTGCAAACTACCCGGAGTAGATGGTACATTTTTCAATTCTTCTGGTTCCATATCATATATATCTTTATCAAGCGGTTCGCCCGGATCAATCCTGTTGATTACTCCATCCAATCCTGCCATTAACATCGCAGCAAATCCGAGATAAGGATTTCCGGAAGCATCAGGACATCTGAACTCTACACGTTTAGCTTTTGGTGAAGTTGAATACATAGGGATTCTGATTGAAGCGCTTCTGTTCCTTTGAGAGTATGCTAAATTAACAGGAGCTTCAAAACCGGGGACTAATCTTTTATACGAATTTGTTGTTGGATTAGTAAATGCAAGTAAACTAGGTGCGTGTTTTAAAAGTCCGCCAATAAAATAAAGTGCCATTTCACTCAAACCAGCATAACCAGAACCAGCAAATAAAGGTTTACCTTTTTTCCATAAAGAAGTATGAACGTGCATGCCACTGCCGTTATCACCAAAAATTGGTTTAGGCATATAAGTAACTGTTTTGTTATTCTTCTTTGCAGTATTTTTTACGATGTACTTAAACATAAGTAATTGATCAGCTGCTTTTACTAACGGAGCAAAACGTAAATCAATCTCACACTGTCCGCCGCTTGCAACTTCGTGGTGCTGTGCTTCAACATCAATTCCACAATTAATAAGATTAGTTACCATTTCGTTTCTTAAATCCATTAAAGCATCGGTTGGCGGAACGGGAAAATATCCTTCTTTATATCTTGGCTTGTAACCAAGGTTCGGATTTTCCTCTCTTCCGCTGTTCCATCTTCCCTCTACAGAATCGACAATATAAAAACTGCCATTAGGCTGTGAATCAAATCTTACATCGTCAAAAACAAAAAACTCTGCTTCAGGTCCGTAGTAAACTGTATCAGCAATTCCTGTTGAGATTAAATAAGCTTCTGCTTTCTGAGCAATATTTCTTGGACAGCGTGAATATTTTTCTTTAGTGGCTGGTTCGTAAACATCACAAATTAAACTTAATGTTGGTGCTTCAACAAAAGGATCAACAAACATAGTTTCAGCATCAGGAATGATAAGCATATCGCTTTCATTTATTGATTTCCAGCCGCGAATTGATGAGCCGTCAAATCCATATCCATCTTCAAATGATCCTGCATCCAATTGAGAAATCGGAACAGTAAAATGCTGCCACTGCCCGGGAAAGTCCATAAACTTAAGATCAATAAACTTGATACCTTTTTCTTTAACAAACTTGAGCACCTTTTCAATTGCTCCATTAGAAGATTTAGCCATATAGTTCCCTTTTTGTTAGTTATTGTTTATTAAATATTTATCTCAAAAGTTTCTTTTACTGTAGAGAGCACATAAGTTGTTTTGGTGCCCGTTACACCTTGCCAGGATTGAATTTCGGAAAGTACTTTTTCTAGTGCCTCGGTGTTTTTTACAACTGCTTTAAGAAGATGCGAGCCTTCACCAAGAACGGCGTGGCATTCAAGGATCTCAGGCATTTTATCAACTTTGGTTATAAGGTTTTTATAATGCTTTGATGAATCCATCATCACCAGAATGAAAGCGGTGATATCATATCCAAATGCTTTACGATTAAGCTTTGCATAATACCCATCGATGATTTGCTTCTCTTCAAGCTTGTTTAATCTTTCACTCACGGACGGTACGGATAATTTAACTTCATCAGCTAGTTCGTTCCTTTTTGTTCTTCCCTTTTTTTGGAGGGTGCGCAGTATCTGAAGATCTGTTTCGTCTAACATTCTTACCTTAATTATTTAGGAATATTATAATTTTTGGTTTCGAATATAAGGCGATATAAATAATATTCCAAATTATTTTTAGGTTTTACATAATTTATTATAAAAAGTTATGCCTCAGGATAAGAAATGTCTAAATAGAAATTACTTTAGTGCAGTACGGATTGAGTTTTTATTCGGGAAGGTTTTCTTGAATTGTTTTCTTTATCTTTTTCTTTTCTTCATCCCTATCGTATGCCTTGGGATTCTTTTCAACCTTTGGCGGTTTTTGAGGAACAGGAATGCGTTTCTTTTTCTTTTCTACAATTATTTTAGTTTTCTTTTTAGTCATTCAATTAACTTTATAAAATGTCATTCCCGTGAAAACAGGAATCTATATAATCTGAAATAAAATAGACTCCCACCTTCGTGGGAATGACAAAACTATTGACAATCAGAATATTGCGTAAATAAATGGTGCAAGTGCAGAGCCCTGTGTAAGAATAATAAGTCCCCCAAGTAATACTAAAAATAATATGATTGGCAAAAGCCACCATTTTTTTCTTACCTTCAGAAATTCCCACAACTCTGATAGTATTGATAATTTGCTCATATTTTTTCTTTCTTTATAATTTCTATGCGGGAGAGGCAAGCCTCTCCCCTACCATTAATCAAAACTGTCTTTCATAATCTATTTGCTGTTTAACCGGATTTTCTCTCTTCTCCCAGTATGTTGATGCACTTTTATCAAATCCTAACGGCATAAATTTTTTACCAACAATCTTTGCCAATAAACCAATTGGAGTTAATACAAAATAATACAAAATCGTAAGTATTACACGGGACATCACAAATCCCATTGCCAATGCAAGCATCATCCAGAGTTTATGGAATGGACGCAATACAGGAATTGCAATGAAAGCAAGTATAACAAATAATCCGCCTGCAATTGAAAAATAAATAAACGATGTTCTACCCAGATACCACAAAAGCAACGAAATCAGAATCAGTACTACCCCGACTGTTATTCCGGTTTTCTTTACTGCTGCATCTGAGTTATCGATATGTTTTAATTCTTCTTTTAGCATAGCTTAATCCAGTACAAATTCTTTTTTCCAATCGCTGTCATTTTCCAGTGGTTTTTGTTCTTCTTTGCTTAAAATGTAATTGCCAAGCACAAGATAATCCATATTTGTTCTCATAAAACATTTGTAAGCATCTTTTGGAGTGCAGACAATTGGTTCGCCTCTAACGTTGAACGAAGTGTTGATAATTACAGCACATCCTGTTTTCTCTTCAAACTTTGAGATTAATTTGTGATAACGAGGATTTGTTTCCTTATGCACAGTCTGAAGTCTTGCAGAATAATCAACGTGAGTAATTGCAGGAATGTCTGACCGAACAACATTAAGTTTTTCTATTCCCCATTTTTTCTGCTGCTCATCTGTCATTGGGATTCTGCGTTCTTTTTTTACATCAGCGGTAAGAAGCATATATGGACTTTCTTTTTCAATCTCAAAATAATCGCTTACTTTTTCATACAGCACAGATGGAGCAAATGGTCTGAATCCTTCTCTGAATTTTATTTTGATGTTCATTGTTGCCTGCATCTTTGGTGAGCGTGCATCACCAATAATTGTTCTTGAGCCCAATGCTCGAGGACCAAATTCCATCTTTCCATCAAACCAGCCGATTACTTTTTCTGAGTTAATAAGATCTGCTACATTTTCAATCAACTGATCATCATCATATCTTTTTGCTGAAAGATTAAATGCCTGAATAAATGATTTTATTTCTTTTTCAGTAAACTTTGGACCAAGATAAGATCCTTTTTGCGAATCTGTTTTACCATCCGTAGTTCTTGGTTGGTTGTGATATTTATACCATCCAATCAGCGCAGCACCAAGTGCTCCGCCTGCATCACCCGCTGCCGGCTGTATCCAGATATTTTCAAATGGTCCTTCACGAAGTAATCTTCCGTTCGCTACACAGTTTAGTGCAACTCCTCCGGCTAAACATAAATTTTTAAGTCCTGTTTCTTTGTAAACGTGATTACCAAGCTTTAGTACAATTTCCTCTGTTACTTCCTGAAGTGATCTGGCAATATCCATTTCTTTCTGTGTAAGATTTGTCTCGGGTACTCTTGGTGGTCCTCCGAAAAGCTTGTTAAACTTTTCGTTTGTCATTGTAAGTCCCTGGCAGTAATTAAAGTACTCCATATTCATACGGAAAGAGCCGTCATCTTTTACATCAATAAGATGATCATAGATAAGCTGCCTGTATTTTGGTTCGCCGTATGGAGCCAAACCCATTACTTTGTACTCACCGGAATTTACCTTGAATCCTGTGTAATAAGTTAGTGCAGAGTAAAGCAATCCTAATGAATGTGGAAATTTTATATCTGCAAGAAGCTGAATATCATTTCCGACTCCAACGCCGTAGCTTGTTGTTGTCCACTCACCTACTCCATCCATCGTAAGAATTGCTGCTTTGTTATAAGGTGAAGGATAAAATGCTGACGCTGCGTGAGATTCGTGATGCTCGGGAAAGATAACTTTACCGGTATAACCAAGTTTATCCTTAATCATCTCCTTCATCCACAGCTTTTCCTTTATCCACAAAGGCATTGCTTTGATGAAAGACTTTATTCCAATCGGAGCGTAAGTAAGATATGTTTCAAGCAATCGCTCAAACTTTAGGAATGGTTTATCATAAAATGCAACAAGATCAAGCTGATCTGCTTTGATTCCTGCATCTGCAAGACAAAATTCAATTGCTATTTGTGGAAAGTTGTGATCATGTTTCTTTCTTGTAAAGCGTTCTTCCTGTGCTGCTGATAGTATTTCGCCGTCTTTTACAAGACAGGCTGCACTGTCATGATAAAATGCTGATATGCCGAGAATGTACATTACGGAATCACCTGAGGCTGCTGTTGATTTTTAATCCACTGTTCTGCCCAATCAACATTTGGAGCAAGTATCGGAACAGCAGTTACTTTACCGCCAAACCCTAAATATCTTATTGCAAAACTTGGCAGTGATGTAACTTTAATTTCTTCAAGTCTGTCAAGATTTAGCGTTATCCCATATTTAACAGAAAGCTGATAAGTGAAGTCTGTCATTTTTTTATACAACTTTTGAAAAGTTAAATCTTTTGTGTACTGCTCTTTAAATCTTTCAAACGGTTTGGGTGGAATAATTTTTTCTTCCTGCTTATCAATTAATTTAAATATAGAATACCCTTCACTTAACTTTAAAGGACCATAAACATCACCGACATTCATCGTAGAAGCAATTTTACCAATCTCACCAAATTGGGATATTGCAAAAAGGCCGTACTCTCCGTTACTCTTTTTCGTCCATTCTCTTTTATTATACTTTTGGGCTATTAATTTAAAGTCAATTCCTCTGTTGATTTCACTAAATATCTTTTCTACAATTTCAAGGCTGTCGGTTAATATTTCAATAATGTTAACAAGCATTGGATAGGATTGTGGTTTATTTAACCGCTGATAATATTCATAAACTTCTTTCTCCGTTACAATCACAGAATCGCGGAATTTATCCTTGAGCAATTGAAATAAATAATTACTCCTCCATATTTCAATCTCGTTTTTAATTTCCGGTAAATTATTAAAACCACGTTTCACACCTTCTCTGTAAAGTAATTCTCTTTCAATATCCTTTCTTACCCTATCATCCAGTGAAGCACGGATAATATTAATTTTATACTCTTTTGAATTGTATCCATCAAATATTAATGTTCTGAGATATTCTTTTGTTGAGATTGGATTTTCTTCAAACTTTAAAAATGGTCTTGATAATTTTTCACTTCCAAAATCCTTTTCAATTTTCAGAAGATCTTCAGGTTCAAAATTGATGAATTCATTATCATCAATCTTTAAAAGGTTTTTTTTAAGTGCAAAAGCCGCGGAGAGTGCCTGAGCAATATTTTCAAATATTTCAGGATCTACATCAACTTTTTTGTCCTTAAAGAAATCCGCATAAAATTCACTTTGTCTAACAATTAATCTACGCGCTTCTATCGTTTTTTTAATGTTCTTTAATTCATCTTCTTTTTCATTCTGGCTTATTAACATTTGCTCAGATCTGTTGGCCAGTTTAAAGATATACCAGCCATCTGGAGTAAGAATTGGTTTTGTATATTCACCAACTTTCAAACCATAAAGTAGGTCTTCAACCGTTTCCTCCATTTGTCCAAACACAATTTCGATTGGTTTAGTTTGTTCATCCTTTTCAGGGCTTTCAGCAAGTATTGAATCAAATGGAATTCCTGAATTCATAAGATTGTATAACGAATTTATCTCATCAAAATCTTCTGAGAATAAAAAATTGACGTACAATTTTGTGTTTTTCTTCGCCAGACCAGAAAGCAAGTCCTGTTCTGTAACTACTATTTTATTTTGAACTTCGTCTTTAAATAACTTATCTCTCACAAACATTTTCTCAAATGCTTTTTCGGTAAACTTTATTACTTCGGTAGTATCAAGTTTGCGATCAATCGCCTCAAGTGCCCAAAGTTTTTCAGCTATCAGAGTAAAAAGGAATTCGATTTTTTGTGACTCGGTAGTTTTTCTTAATTGTCTGTTAAAAGTAGGTGTAAATTCATAACGCTGAAGAAATTCTGAATCAGAAATATCTATATTACCAACTTTAGCAACGTAATTTCTGGTAAAAGTCTGCGAATTAATGTTAGCAATCAGAATGGAGATAAAAAGTAATATATAAACCGATTTCTGCATTTAAGATTTTGTTATTTTTATTAAAATAGTGCGCTGAATTTACTAAATTCGGCTATCTTAAAAAAAGTTATGTTTAGTGCTGTAAATTTTCATACTCAAAATTTATTATGAGCAAAAAGAAAAAAAATCCAAAACCAAACCGAACAGATATAAAAAAAACTGAGAACAAGAATAAAAAGCCGCCCAAATGGTTTTATTTAATCCTGGTTTTAATACCAATTTTATTTATAGTTCTTTTGGAAATTATTTTAAGAGCGTTTAATTATGGTCTGGATTATAAACAGTTCCTTTCCATATCTCAGTATCATCCAAACAAGCAATATTTAAACCCTGATCTTCCTTATAAATATTTTTATAATATCGAACATGCCCCTTCAGTACTTCCCGATGGATTTGATATTCAAAAGCAGCCAAATGCATTCAGAATATTCGTCCTGGGGGAGAGTTCTGTTGCAGGGTGGCCTTATGTTCCGAACGCTTCTTTTCCGCGCCAATTAAAAAGAAAACTGGAATTATTATATCCTGAGAATACCATCGAAGTTATTAACTGTGGAATATCTGCGATTAATACATACACAATAAGAGATCTTGTGCCCGGTATCATTAAAGAAAAACCAGATTTAGTACTTATTTATACAGGTCATAATGAGTACTACGGTGCGCTTGGGGTTGCTTCTTCTGTCGGATTCATCAATTCCAGATATTTAGTTAACACTTATTTGTGGTTAAGTGATTTTAAAACAGTACAGTTTTTGCAAAACACAATTACATGGTTTTACAGATTATTTTCAAAGATAAGCACTGATGACTCCGATGGAGGTAATGAAACTTTAATGAGCAGAATGATCGGGGAATCTTTAATTACACTCGATTCCAATTTGTTTGAAGCCGGTATTTCTCAGTTTGAAGGTAATATGGATGATATTTTAAAGTGGCTTAAAGATGCCGGTGTGCCTGTTGTGATTGGTAATCTTACTTGTAATACAAAGGATTTAAAACCTTTTGTATCGGTTAAAACCGATAATTTACCTGCAGCAGAAGAAGTATTTAAAAATGCCCAAACAGAATTAAGAATTGGAAACAAAGAAAAAGCAAAAGAATTGTTTTTATATGCAAAGGAACTTGATGCTTTAAGATTCAGAGCACCACAAAAAATAAATCATTTAATAAAATCGCTCGCTGTAAAGTATAAAATACCTTTTGTGGATATTGATTCGGCTTTTGTTCAAAAAAGTCCCGATCAAATAGTTGGATATAATTTAACAGTGGACCATCTTCATCCAAACATCGAAGGATACAGATTAATTGGTGATGAATTCTTTAAAGTAATGAAGAGATACAACTATTTACCAAAAGGAAAAGTAAATAACCTATCTGATGAAGAAGCAGATAAAACACTTAAAGATAACTTTCCTTTTACCAGGCTTGATTCAACTTTAGCAAATATGCAGCTGATAATTCTAACTGGACAGTATCCCTTCGTTCCTAAAGGAACACCCAATTACAAAATGATTAATTACAAAGCAAAAGATATGGTAGATACGATCGCAATAAAAATAATCAACAAAGACATTCCCTGGGAAACCGGTCATGCCAATTTATCGGATTATTATTTTTACAGAGGTCAGATTGAAAATAGTATTAAGGAAATTGAAGCTGTAATAGCCGAAAGACCATATTATGATATTCCGTATAAAGACATAGTAACTAAAATGGTTTTGGGCAATCAGTTGGAACAGGCAGAAAAGTTTTTGGTAAAATTACATAGTCTTAAACCGGACTATTTTTCTTACAAATGGCTTGGACAAATAAGATTACAACAAAAGAGAGTAGATGAAGCATTGCAGTATCTGCAGAAAGCGGTAGGTTATAAAGATGCTGATTATCAAACTTACTATAATCTATCCGGTGCATATTACCTGAAAGGTGACATACAAGCAGCAATAACAGCTGTAGAAAAAAGTTTAAATCTTAATCCGCGCAACAACGCAGCACGTGGATTTTATAATCAGTTAAAGTCTTTGAGCAATAAAAAAACCCCGTAACGAAAACGGGGTTTTAACTGCTAATAATAGTCTAAATCTTAAAGTCCGACTGACAGTGCGAATCTCGAAATTGGATCAAAGATTCCAAAATCAGTATAGCTGTAATCAAACTTAGCAAAGAAGCCGCCAAAATCGTACTGAACACCAACTCCGCCGGTTAATCCTTCCTGAGCATCTTCTTTGCCTAAAGAAGTATATCCTCCTCTTAGCGATATTAAGTTACTCCAGACAATTTCCAATCCAACATTACCGTAAGTTGTCTGATTATTTGGAATAAGAGCATCAACCGCTGTGGTTATTCTCCAGTCTTCATTGTTGATAACATCATAACCGAGACCGACTGTAAATGTAAGAGGCAATGGCCAGGAATCTGTTAAAAGCTGACCCGAAATATTCGGGTTGTTACCCGCATTTGCCGGGTCAACATCAATTGGCTGAAGCAAATCTTTTCCATCCAGTTTCATTTCCGTTCCAAAGTTTGAAATATTCATACCAAGTCGTAATCCTTCAAGCTGCGTGTAGAACAATAATCCCACATCCAGCGCAAATGCTGTTGCTGATACATTCCAGACTCTTTGTGTAACATATTTGACCGTACCACCTATTGAAAATCTGTCTGTAAGATTTCTTGAGTAAGATAAACTTATTGCAAGGTCTGATGCTGACCAATTTTCACCGGTTCCATTGGGTGATTGAGGAGTTGTTATTTGCTCCTCACCATAATCTAATTGGTTAACACTTATTCCGATGGCATTATCATCATCAAACTTAAATGCTAAACCTACCCAATTGAGTCGTGTACCAACAAGCCACTCTGCTGTGCTTGCAGTAAATTCATTTCTTGTTAATCTGGATAAACCCGCAGGATTCCAGTAAGAAGTGGTTGCATCGCTGGCAACAGCAGAAAAAGCACCGCCCATACCGGTTGCTCTAGGACCAACAGGTATGGAGAGAAAGTTTGCTACTGTTGTACCAACCTTTGTCTGAGGGAAAATTGAAATTGCAATTCCCAAAGCAAGAACAATTAAAATTATTTTTTTCATTTTAAACTCCATAATATTCCCTGGTAATCCATTTACTTAATTATTGCCAGTTTGCCCATTTTTTTGTCGCTTATGCCATCTACTTCTACTACGTAGAAATAAACTCCGTAAGCAACGTCCAAACCTTCTTTGGTTCTTACATCCCAGGTAACAGAACCATTGTTGATATCACCATCATGTTCGAGTGTTCTAACCAGATTTCCGCTGGAAGTATAAATACTGATTTTACCTTTGGGCGGTACGTTTATAAAGTTAATCACCCTTTCACCCCTGCCTCTTACAGTAGTTGGCAAAGGTTGTTCGAATAAGTTTGTAACAACGTAAGGATTTGGTACAGCTTTAACCTGATCGAGTTGTTCTTTAGCAAGGTTTGCATCGTAATTAGGTTTGCTGGTTGTAAATGAAAACTTATCATCTCCTGAGATAGGTTTTATAAATCTTAAAAACAGTGTATCTCCACCTGCAGGTACAATCTCGGAACTATCCTGACCAACAAAGCTTATTCTCCACGAAAACTCTGTGCCTTCAGGATTTGACAGGATGATTACATCACCAAAAGATAATGTATCTCTTCTGTATGGTCTGGTTTCATTAAATCCAAATTGAACACGCTTTGGATTTTTAGTATCAGTTATATCGTATGCCTTAAAGTTAACTATCTTGACCGGTGGAGCTGAGTTTCCAAATAGAGCAGTTAACCTGTTAGAGCTATCCTGATAAGCATCGGAAAATACAAACATATAATCTCTTGGGAAGCGTGTGCCCGATATAGTTGGTAATACTACTTGTTCTGCAACATATCTAAGATTTTTCTGTCTGTAAGTACTCCAGCCAGTAGAATCGTTAGCAATACTTCCTTCCTGCCTGTTTGAGCCAGCAGGCTTCAATTTCAAACTGTCAGTTCTCTGATAACTACTATCAATCGATAATCTAATACCATTAAAAATTACTCCATTCCTCGGATCAAATGGCTCTTCACTTAAAATAAAGTTTCCACCTGCATCCTGAACAGAATAATTAGTTGAGATATTAACAGGAGTTCTTTCGGTACCTTTAATTCTTAATGAATCATTAAATGTAACAGTATAGGTTTGATCAATAACTTTAACAGGATCTACAACCTCAAAGTAAGGTTTAACGGTTGTTGCACCCTCAACCCGGGTAAGTGCAACTCCTGATGGCGGCGGTACATAACCGGCAACAGGCGCGTTTGGAATAACTGCAACAGTGTTAAAATCTGTAGAGATACGCCCAAGTGCGTCTTTGGATATAAATCTTGTGTTTTCGGATGGATAAATATCCTTTGAAGGATCGCCTCTATCATAAGCAACAACAGCATAGTAATATGTACGTCCGTTAATCACATCGGTATCAACAAAGAAATTCTGGATTCCGTTGTCAGTTCCTAAATTAAAGGAGGCACCGCTTACTAATTCTGCTAAAGTACTGGATGATGGGAAAATACCTTTAATACCATTAATCAAATCATATTGTGCAACCGGTTTGTAGAAAACTTTTTCACCAAACATATTAGAGATTAAAAGTGCATCACTTAAATCGGGATCTGTGCCTTTGTAAATTTTATATCCTTCAAAATCCTGAACTCTTAATGTAGGATCCACAGACTCCTCGGCTACCCTATCCCAGTAAAGCGTTACCTTACCATTCTCTGCAACTGCAGTAACGGTTGGTTTATCCGGCGGTCTTGGGAAATTATAGTTTGCATCATAAATGGTTTGGGCTATTTGTTTTGTTTTAATTACTGCATTATAATCTGCACCAAAAGCAAGTGCTAGAGAAAATCTCTCAGTTCTTCCGGCAAGAAGCGGGAAGTAACCCGATCCATAAATAAAATCGCCGTCCTCTCCTCTTGTTGCAACGTTGTTTATAATTGAAGAAGGCACATCGAAATAACCCGGCAATAATCTGGTCCACATATTTGCATCATCGCTCATCACAATATTTCCTGCCGGCACAAAGTATTGAAAGCTTGTTAAACCAATCTGATCTGATTCATCAATATCTGTTGCATCAAAATTTGGTTCACCCGGAGTTGGGATTCCATCACCTTCACCAAAATCATTAGTACCAGGTTTTCCATCTGCTCCAACATCATCAAACTCAAATTGCCAATCTCCGTCGTTATCTACTAAATCATCTCTTCTTTCATCAATCATTGCATCTTTTGGCAAAGTAATACCATAGCCATTGCGAAAATCAATATACTGAACTGGTGCTAATGTATCTATCAGTACAACCTGTGCAGGTGGAGGAGTTCTTTTAAATTGTCTGTAATGAACCTGATAGTTTTCATCAATTATACCATCAAGATCATTATCAATTCCATCCCTGGAATTTCTGTTTACAGTTGTTGTTTGAAGATTAAGATCACCTTCAACGAGGCGGGTTACGCCTGGTCTCAGAAAGAACTTTACGCCCATTGAGGTAACTGTAACAGTGTCATTAGGCATTGTGAACAAAGTTCTTTCAAAAGTATCTTTGTCTATCAAGACAAGCCTATCGCCGGCAGCTACTGGCGGTTTGCTCGTAGGGCCTTGAAAATCTGTCTCAGTAAAATATGGAGCATCGTTTACTTCTTTATTATCTCCGTCGTTATCTATTCCATCAAATCCGTTTCCGGGTGACTCGAGAAATGCATAGGCAATGTAACCAACCTGAGTTGGATCCGGAAGCCATTTGGGATTTGCAGACGGAGATATATAATTTCCAAAATCCCATGTGTATGTAATTGATTCTCTTACATTAAAGAATGAAGCGTCATCATTGTATTCAGGAGCTTCAACTCCAACATAAGTACCAACAAGAGTTCCAAACACTGCCTGATCATAAGATTCAGTGCCATCATTTTTTATATTATATAACCAGAACACAACATCCTGAGCAAGAAAGTTTGACCACTGAAATCCTCTTACAGAAACCTGTAAAGCGTGACCTCTTCTTGAAAGATCATTTGCATCTGGCAGAAAGTCATTTTGTAAGAAGTTTTCTTCATCATTATTATCATCCATCCAGAAATAACTTTCCTGATCAGCATTCAACTGACCTCTTCCAAAAAATCCGTTCCAATCAACAGATGGTGTTTTATCTTCGCCATCAACGATGATAGGATCCGGGACACCATCTTCATCTAAATCTACAGAATATGCCCAATCTGGATAATCAGGCCATTGTGGGGGCCAGGTTTCTGGCAAGTGACTCATTGCAACACCTTTTCCAATTTCATCAAGCGTTGGATTTGCAAAGCCGGGAATTGGCTCAAAAGTATAGGATTTTCCACCCCCGGATTCACCTCCACCCGGTCTATCTACAGGTGTAATGATAACTGTATAAATAGTATCCGGTATTCCATCCAATGGTAGTGTACCTCTTCTGTAATCTCTGATCGGAAGCCTCAAACCAACAAGAGGTGAAACGTCTCCAACATATCCGTTTGCATCGTATTTCCAGGCTCCCCTTGGTCCTTCACTACCGGGTTGGGCAATCACACCGTAGTTAGAAAAAACAGTTCGTACCTGATTGCCTCTGTGAACTCCCACTTTTCTAAAGTTAGGTGTTCCGCGTTCTGTTATTCTCAATTGTGCAAACAATTCCGATGCAGAAAAGATTAACAGAAGCGTGAAGATTAAAAAATATTTAAGATTTACTTTCATATTATTATTTCCAATAATTAAACTCATATTTATTAAAAGAAAAGAGTTGCTCCAAGTTCTACTCTTCTTGGCTCTGAGTAGAATGTTGGATTTCTATAATACTCATCAAGTGAATTAACAAGTCTGTCTGGGTTATCATCATTTCTTCTTAAAAATTCATCAATGGTAAAATCGGCTGTACCGCTATCGTTATAAACGTTAACCTGATTTCTTATATCAAACAAATTGTAAACGCGTGCAAACAAGCTTAATCTGAAATCTCCTAAAACAAAATCTTTATAAGCTCGCATATCTACATTTAATGAGTTTGGTTTTAACTCGCTGTTTGTTAATAAAGTAGATAAGTTAAGCGATGTTGTTGGAGTGTAAGGGAAACCGCTTCCATATTGCCCGATTAAGCTGAATCCCCAATTATCAGGTGAGCTATAACTGAACGTTACATTTACTGTGTTTGTCTGATCCCAGTTTAACTTGACTAGCTGAATTTCAGGCTGAGCACCTCCGGGAATCTGATTTCTTGTTGCAGCAGGGTCTGATGCATTGCCTTTTGCTGATTGGAATGTCCAATCAAGTGTTGCAGACCAGTTATTTGAAAGACGCTTTGAAACAGTTAACACAAGACCTTTAACAAATCCAAAGTCGCTGTTTACATACTGGCTGTAGCTTGATGAACCGCCAGGAAGTCTTATTTCATCTGCTCTTGTTCCTGCCAGGTTTCTGATATCTCTGAAGTATGCTGTTAAATCAATTGTGATATCATCCGTAAAAGCCTGTTGAACACCAACTTCTCCGCTTATTGTTTGCTGAGCTTTCAGATTTGAATTACCTGCAACTCCAAGATTTCCCGTGCTGGGTCCGAATTTAAATTCAGGGTTTGTGTACAAAAGATCAAAGTTAGGAATCTGGAAGAAGTGACCATAAGAAAAGTGAATAACGCCTCTATCTGTAATTGGGAATGCAACACCCAGTCTTGGTGAGAAACTAAAATCGGTTGAAGCATCTTTATACCATGGTTGGCCAAAAATGTTTGAAGCTTTACGTTGTTCGATTGTTTTCTCAAGATCTCCTGCACCAAGTTTTCCATCATTATTAGTATCACCAACGTAAATATTTTCCAGCTTTCTTGGTCTGTAAATATCAGGATCAGTTGGATCACTTAAAACAAATCCATCCGGATCGAAGTAATCAACCCTTACTCCAACGTTAATTATCATTTCGCTTAATTCAATTTTATCCTGAATATAACCGGAAATTTCGATAGGTTTTCTTTGATAGATATCGATGGAAAGATTTTCATTCGGATCATTAATATTAGGAATTCTTCTTGTAACATAAGGATCGAGTGTAAATGCCGGATCTTCTACACCAAGCGGCTGTAATAAATATATGTTATCAAATCCTAATTGATGTTGATTAATTTCAACACCAAATTTTACAAGATTAATCTTATCAACCTGAGATGTGAAATCAAGTTTAAATCCATATGTGCTTGTAATTCTTTTGAACTGTTGGTTCTGCGTTCCGCCGGTTCTAAAACTTGGAACTTCTGTTGGCTGCTGACCTAATAATTTATCATTCGTCCATCTGGGATCATTCACATCTTCATAAACAAATTGTCTGTATTTCTTAAAAAAGTAAGAAAAATTAGCCTGGTAAAATGTGGTTGGGCTTAAAGTATGAGTTAATCCAAGAATGTTTGTATGCCCAACACGAAATCTTTTAAAGTCACCATCCGGATTATATGCAAATGAATGATCGTAATCTCTGTACTCAACATCATCAAGAATAAAGTTATAATTTAACTTTACTCCGGAAAAAGGACGGTAAGTTAATTTAGCCTGTCCATAAATTTTCTCATTCCAGTTCATAGATACAATTTCGCCACTACCAAGTCCTTCCTCAGGATTGGCGCTTAATTGATATCGTTCTTCAATCGGAACAGTAGCTCCATTATTAATTGTGATATTCCAAGGATTGTATTCTTTCTTTCCATTTAACCACCCGCCGAAATAAATGTATCTGGCATTAACATAGAAAAAAAGTTCATTTGGAATAATCGGACCACTAATGTTTCCCTCAAAGTTTCTGATTGCAACAGGATCAAACTTTGATATCCCTCTGAATATCTCAACACCGTTACGTTTACCATCACTCAGATAATCCCCTATGTATGATGTTATGCTGCCGTTAAATTTATTATCGCCATCTTTTGTTGCAATATTAACATATCCTGAAAGTGCTTTACCATACTCAGCATTAAAAGCACCACTAACAAACTGCAGCTCCTGAATGGAACTGGTAGCAACATCAACAACTGTAGAACCATCGTAAACATCTGTTACAGGCACACCATCAATTGCATAAACAACTTCGCCTTTTCGACCACCTCTGACATTCCCGCCAACAATACCTGCCTGAAGTTCCAGAACTTCCTGAAATTCAGTTACCGGCAATACGGAAATATCATCTGCTCCAACTATTGCAGTTGAAGAAGTGAGGTCTTTGGTAACCAAGGGTTTGGTAGCTACAACCACAACCTCTTCTTTTAGCTCTATGCTCGTCTCTAAAAGTTGAAAGTTGACTTCGGTGGTTAAATCTATCGAAACTCTGACACCTGTAACGGTTTGCGAATTGTAACCAATTGCAGAAGCTTTTACGTCATAGGTACCGGGTCTTAAACCGATAATAGAAAAATAACCATCAATATCTGACGCTGCACCCTGCGTGGTACCTTCGACAATAATATTAACAAATGGAAGTGCTTCGCCAGTGCTTCCATCTGTTACTCTCCCTGCTATTTTTCCGGATTGTGCAAAAATTGGAGTGATTGCAAAAAACAAAAAAGCTGCAAGAAGAGAATGTAAAAATATCCTCATAAATGCCTCCGGCATATGAAAGTTTTATTTGATTGAAAAATGTCTTTTAGAAAGGTGTAAAAAGGATTAATAACTACTCCTGTAAGAATTTATATGAATTACAAATTTTTAGTCAAAATATATTATTAGTAGTTAGCAATGTCAAAAGAATTTCGGGTCAAATACTTAACCATAATAAAACAGGGTCAAATTCCCTGCTCAAATTTAACGAAAGAACTTATAATTACAATTCTGGTATTCTTTTAAGAATCTGAAGGTTTTAATTAAAAATTAAGGATAGATTTTATCATTTCTAGAAAAAGTTGGGGGGAGGATTCAATATCATTTAATCTTTACATAATCAACCATTCCACCATTAACATATTTTGCATTAAATCCATTCTGATTTAAAAATTCTGCCGATGCGGAAGAACGATTTTGTGTTCTGCAAATGACAACAATTTCTTTATCCTTATACTTAATTAACTCGTTAATCCTGGAAGATAATTCCTGAATCGGAATATTGATGGCGCGGTCTATTTTGCCAAGCGGACCGGCTAACTCGGCTGGGGTTCTTACATCAAGCAGTATAAAATCTTTATCTGTTAAAAGTTTTTGTTTTAATTGATCAACGGAAATGGCAATCGGGTCTGATTTCTGTGCAGATGCCTGTAGTGAGAAAGTGATAACTGATAAAATTGTTAATAATAATTTTTTCGTCATAAATTTGATTTAGTTTAGTCCACACATACCAGATGAACAACCGCCGGATATATTGGTGTTGGAATTACAATTACCTGACTCGCAAACCGAATTTCCGGTCGAGAAACCTGAAGCACTGAATGAGGAAAATAATTTCTGATAATCGCTTGAATGGCAATCGGGGCAAATAATATCATTCAGATTTGAATTTGATTTGTGAAAAATTTCAAATCTGGTGTTACAATTTTTACATCTGTATTCAAATATTGGCATTTTATTCCTCTAAAAGATTATTTAATCGCAATCACTTAAATCCAGAAATTTCATCAAACGATTGTGTGACTCTTTGGGAAGCTCAACATTATATTTTTTATATAAATCTATCGTGAGCTCAACGGTTTTAAAGTAACTTTTACAACCGTCACAATTATCAAGATGATTTTTTATTGCAATACATTTTTCCGAATCAAGGTCTTCACCAAGACTTTCACAAATGTGCTGCATAACATCTTTGCAGGTTGGATTTTGTTCACTCATCGGCTGAATGCCTCATTTAATTCTTTTCTTAAAAATGCTCTTGCTCTGTGTAATCTGGATTTTACAGCAGGTATTGAAAGCTCTGTCATTTCTGCTGTTTCTTCAGTTGATAATCCTTCAACATCGCGCAATAAAAATACTATTCTGTAATCAGGGCTAAGTTTATCTATCGACTCATCCAGAATTCTTTTTAACTCTGTGTTCTCGACACTTTTATTTGGTATTCTGGACCAGTCAGCAGTGTAAACATCTTCATAAAGCTCGTCATCATTATTTATAGAAACAAAGCTTCTGGATTTTTCTTTTCTTGCCATCATAAGGCAATGATTTGATAAAATTCTGTACAGCCATGTCGATAATTTAGAATTTCCGTCAAACTGATGAAGATTTTTTACCATGCTGTAAAAAGTCTCCTGCATTATATGTTCAGCTTTATCTCTATCCCTGCAGATTTTATAAGCAAAATTATAAACAGTTTGCTCATTATTTTTAACCAGCTGAGCGAGTGCTTTTCTGTCACCCGCCTTTGCAAACTCAACCAGTTCAAGTTCTTCCATTAGTGTGATGCTATAATTAAAAATTAGATTCGTTTTGCCTGTAAAAATACCAAATAATTACCAGATTGATAAATTCTTTTTTAGTGTAGTTTTCTATTAATTATAAAATAGTTTTAACTTTGCTCAGATATTTTTTTAATTTGAGTAAAAAATGAGCACTGGTAAAATCTCTGAAAATCTGGCTTCAAATAAACTATTTGCGGGGGTTAGCTCAGAAACAATTTCAATTCTGAATGATCCTAAAAATCTTATCGAGTTAAAGGAAGGTACTTTAATTTATTCTACCGGCCAGCCGAGTGAGTATGTTTACCTTTTATTGAGAGGCGAGGTAAAACTAAAACATTCCATACAAAAAAGGTTAATATTTAAGTTTAAAGATGATTACTTTGGTGAGCAGGAAGTACTAGAGAAAACCAATCGCAAAACCTCTGCAGTAGCAAACTCAGATTGCTTATTATTAAAAATATCCTCTGCGCTTTTTATTGATCTGATATCAAAATCAAAAGAGTTAAAAATTAATCTGCTCGGATCAGATGGCAGAAATGAATCTGCCCTTAAAAATGAAAATAATGAAATTAAATCTAATTTTAATTTTAACGGAGAAACAAAAAAATTTGTTCTTGGCGATTTATTAGATACAAACAAAAACGCAGAATCTCTCCCCACCCAAGAATCAGAGTTATCAGAAGAATCATCACTCAATACCGATTCAGTTGAGGAACAGCAAAATTTCACTGACACAACTCAGGATCCGATTGACCCGATTTTAAACAATGAAGATAATTCTAATCTATCCGAAACATTAAACGAAGAGATTAAAGAAAGTAATCAGAATGAAATTGATTCTCCTATAGAAGTGATGGAAGTTCTAAACTCTCCGGAAGTTAATTCAGAGGAAACCGAGTTAAATCAAAACGGATGGGAAAAATATCAAAACATTCTGCAGCCATCTGATGATATTAAGCGTGTTGCAAAATCAATAGTTGATCTTTTTCTTAAAGAAACTGATTCTGAAATCGGAGCCTTTTACCTATATAATGCAGATGAAAACAGACTGGAAGATTTTTATCAAACCCACGAATCTTTTTATAAAATCAAACGGCCACTTAAGGACGGAATTACTAACCTTGCTGCAAAGCAGAAAAAAATTATTTACGCAACCCATTATATAAATCACGCAAACTATAGCGAAGAAATAGATCATCCCAATGAATTTGAGGGAAATACATTAATAGTTGTGCCCCTTTTCAACTCTGAACAGGGGTTAATAGGAATTGTTCAGATTGGATCTGATCAAACGGACTTTAACAAAGCAGATGAAAAAAGATTAGATAACGCCGCGGCTTATTGTGCTGCGGTTTTGGCAAAAAGTTTATCATCAGTAAAAGTACAGGAAGAGTCTGAAATAAGTCCCGGACAATTAGATGATACAAAACTAATTGCAAAGTTAATTCTTGATGATGTTAAAAATCCGCTTCAAAATATTCGTCATTACACATCAATCTTAAACAGATTTAACTTAACTGATGAGATGAAAAAAGTGATTGCATTAATTTCTGCGCAAAGCAGCTCCACAATTGATGTGTTACAATCACTTATTGATTATTCAGAAGGCAATTACAAAACCGAAGCGGAGATTACTAATTTTAATGATGCAATTAATCAAACCTTAATTCTGCTTTCAGATTTTGTTGAATCAAGAAAAGTTAAATTGTTTAAAAAACTTAACTCCGATTCTTTACTTAATCTTGACTCCAGAAAATTTTATGTTGCCTGTTATTTCATAACCAAATTTGCCTGTAATCTTCTGCCTGATGGTGGCAAGTTGTATTACAGCTCGTCATCGGATGAATCACAGGTTGAGCTTATCATCAAAGATGAGAGTAACAGTAAAGAATTCGGAAATCTCCATAGTGCTTTGGAAAGCTATTATTTTACACTTAAAAATGAGCAAACCGTTTTCGGTCTTGCAATTCCAAAATTTTTAATTGAAGCAATGAACGGAACCTTAATTTTAGAAACCACCGATAACGGAGTTATGTACAAAATAACTTTTCCAAGGGCATTTTCATAAAATGAAATGAGCAAATTTAATCTCATCACTATTCTTGGACCTACCGCAACCGGAAAAACAAAACTCGCCGTACAACTTGCAAATCATTTTAATGGTGAAATTATTTCGGCAGACTCCCGTCAGGTTTACCGCGAAATGAATATTGGCACGGGGAAGGATTTATCTGATTATATGATTAACGATAAAAGTATTCCATATCATTTGATTAATGTTGTTGATCCTAAAGATGAATTTGATCTTTATAATTTTCAAAAAATGTTTTATGATTCTTTTGAGGACATATCAAATCGGAATAAATTTCCATTTCTTGTTGGCGGCACTGGTTTGTATTTAAGCTCAGTTCTTCAGAATTATATTCTTAATAAAGCAGACTTTGAAAATATCCAACAAGAATATTCTTCTTTAAGTGATGAGGAGTTGAAAAATATTTTGAAACAAATAAATCCATCTCTGCACAACACAACCGATCTTAATGACAGAAAAAGAATTTTAAGAGCCATAGCAGTTGCAAATGCAAAACAAAATCTTATACAAAAAACAAATATTTGTTCTCTGAATATCGGAGTAAATCTTTCACGTGATGAAATTAAAAAGAGAATTACAACTCGATTAAAGAAACGACTTTATGAAGAAGGAATGATTGAAGAAGTAAAATCACTAATGGAATCCGGAATAAGTTATGATAAAATGATGTTCTTCGGTTTGGAGTACAAATTTATTGCACAGTACATTAGAGGCGAATTGAATAAAAATGATATGTTTCAAAAATTAAATTCCGCTATTCATGCTTTTGCAAAAAGACAAATGACCTGGTTTAGAAAAATGGAACGGGAAGGTGTGGTAATAAATTGGATTGATGGTGCAGATTTTAATAAAGCTAAACAATTGATTGAAAATTCTTTATAAGTCATTGCGAGCCTCGATACTCTCGAGGCGAAGCAATCTACATTACTTATCACTAATTTTAATAAATGTTAATCCCAGATAAAATTTCTGCTTACTTAAACAAAAGAGCTTCCAATAAATGGAAAATTGAAAATGATCATCCAAAATATTTCCAGAAGGTAATTGTCGTTCCCTCAATCGCGGAATCAAGTACTTTGCCATCACTTATTCAATCACTTGAACAAAATGATGAACGGGAATTGCAGAACACACTTTTATTAATTGTTGTAAACAATTCTGTTGCATCAAATGATGAAGTAAAAGAAGACAATAAAAAGACGATTGAATACCTTGATAATCTTAATACAAAACTTAATTTGTCATTTATCGATGGTTGCAGTGCAGGAAATGAAATGGACGATAAAAATGCCGGAGTGGGTTTAGCCCGTAAAATCGGAATGGATCTTGCACTAACTAAATTTGATTACAACTCCTCACACAAAAGAATTATAATTTGTACAGATGCAGATTGTGTTGTTGATTCTAATTACCTTTCTGAGATTTCACGAGAGTTTAACAGAAATAACTTAGAAGCTGCAGTGGTTAATTTTGCTCACGATGTTTCCGGCATTGATCAGGAAACCAAAGCAATAATCTGCTACGAAATATTTTTACGTTATTATGTTTTAGGATTAAGTTTTGCAAATTCGGATTATGCATTTCATACAATTGGCTCAACCATAGCCTGCACACCAGAAGCTTATATAAAGGTTGGCGGAATGAATAAACGAAAAGCTGCTGAGGATTTTTATTTCCTTGAAAAACTTGCGAAGATAAACATCATAGGTAAAATAAGTTCTACTTCAGTGCATCCATCAAAACGTAAATCGTGGCGAGTGCCTTTTGGTACGGGCAGAAGTGTTGATCGGTATTTATCAAATGAACGAGATGAATATCAACTTTATAATCCAAAGTCTTTTATAATTCTAAAAAGATGGTTGGATGTTTTTTATGATCGTTCATTAAGTCAACCTGAACTAGCTTCAGGTTCTTTGAATTTTTCGGACAATCCTCAAGAGATTCTGATCCCGAATGAATCGGGACGGAATGACAAGATAAGGAACCAAAGCTCATTATTAAAGATTGCCAAAAATATTCACCCGGCATTGTATGATTTCTTAATTCAGCAGGATTTTGAAAACTTCACTAAGAAAGTTCTGTTAAATAATAAAAATAAATCGGAAGTTGAAAAGCAAAAGCATTACTGGTTTGATGCTTTTAAAACATTAAAACTAATTCATTATCTTCGTGATACAGTTTATCCGAATAAAAATATGTTTGATGCGATTGATGAATTATTAAAACTGATGAACATAAAAAATAAAATTAAAAGAGATTCAGATATTCCGAACTTAAAAACACAAAAAGAATATTTATTACTACTCAGAAAAATTCAGAGTTAAATGATAATAAAAACTAATCCCGATGAATATGAAAATTTTTTAGTTGATGCTTCCAACTTTAAGGGAAGTTGCGAAGCGGTTTATTTCCCTGAAAATGCAGAAGAAATTGTTTCGATTATTCAGGAAGCAAATAGAAACAAGACTAAAGTTACTGTTGCAGGAAACCGGACAGGATTGACCGGCGCCTGCATTCCGCAAAACGGTATAGTAATAGCAACTGATAAACTGAATAAGATTTTAGAAATAAATTCAACTGAGTTTTATGCGGTTGTTGAACCAGCAGTTTTTCTATCAGACTTTCAAAAAGAATTAAAGCAGCAAAATCTTTTTTACCCACCTGATCCAACAGAAACTAATTGTTATATCGGGGGAACAGTTGCAACAAATGCATCCGGAGCAAAAACTTTTAAGTACGGACCAACTCGTGATTATGTAATTGGTTTACAAGTCGTTCTTCCTGATGGTGAAGTGATTGATCTTGAAAGAGGAAAACAAAAAACACTCGGATATAATCTTTTATTAGCTACTCAGTCTGGTAAAACAATTTCTCTTCAAATTCCTGATTACACCTTTCCTGCTGTTAAAAATGCTTCCGGTTATTTTGTTAAAAAAGATATGGATGCAATTGATTTGTTTATTGGTTCTGAAGGTACGCTTGGAATCATAACTAAAATTAAACTTAAACTACTCCCACAGCCAGAAGACACAATTTCGTGCGTTTTGTTTTTTGATGATGAAACTACTGCACTGAACTTTCTTGAGGAAGCAAGAGATACTTCTTATCAGAATAAAAAGAATAATGTAGATAATAACATTAACGCACTTGCTTTAGAATTTTTTGATGGGCATTCTTTAAAGTTTTTAGCAAAAGATTTTTCTGCAATTCCTGTTAATGCACAAGCTGCAATCTGGTTTGAGCAGGAATCAACTTCCGATACATTTGATGCAATTCTTGAAGTGTGGAATGTGTTAATGCAAAAACATAATGTAAATGAAGAGGCCGCGTGGTTTGCTTTTAGCGATGCAGATAAAGAGAAGATAAAGGATTTCCGTCACGCAATATCCTGGAAGGTTAATGAGTACATTGCCAGAACAAATGTTAAAAAACTTGGTACTGATGTAGCTGTGCCTGATAATGTTTTCCGTGAGTTTTATTTTACTTTGCAGAATTGGGCAAAGCAAAGCAATATAGATTTTGTTTCTTATGGTCATTTCGGGAACTCACATATTCACTTAAACTTTTTGCCAAAGAATGATGAAGAGTTTGCCAAAGGCAAAATACTTTACAAACAAATTTGTGAGGAGGCAGTAAGATTGGGTGGAACAATTTCTGCTGAACACGGAATTGGAAAAGCCAAACGCGATTATCTTTTAATGATGTATGGTGAAGCTAACATTCGTAAAATGGCAGCATTAAAAAAATCTCTCGATCCTAATCTTGTACTTGGTATAGGGAATATTTTTTCTGAAGATTATTTATAACCAACAAACCCAGTTCATTTGAAAGTACATTGCACAAGCATCATTTTGGGTTAATTTCAGAATCAAAAGGCTCAATGTCTTTATATCGACTCTGAAACAAGTTCAGAGTGACATTTATTAATTTAGCAATATATCCTTTGAGGAACTGGTTTTGTATTATACTGATTTTGCAGATCTGCGCTAATCAGCTTAATCAGCGTCATCTGTGTGCTATTTGCTATTAAACAATCTTATAACTCGTACCTTCTTTACTATCCTGCAAAACAACACCAAGCTCTTTTAGTCTATCGCGAATAGTATCCGAAAGCTGGTAATTCTTATTTTGCTTTGCTTCTGTTCTAAGTGTAATGAGTAATTCAATTAGACCATTTACAAGTTTATCATCACCGGCAGTTGTCTTATTAAAATCCACAATACCAAGAACGTTTTCCGCTGTTTTTGTCAGAAACGATTTTACACCAATATAAAAACTCACATCGATATTTTCTGAAGAAGCAATTATTCGGTTTACTTCTTTCACAAAATCAAAAATAACTGCAACAGCCTGAGATGTATTAAGATCTTCATCCATTGCTTCTTCAAATCGCTTGTAATAAGGAGCAAACTCGTAATCGGGTTTTATACCCTTATTATTCTTTTTTATTTCAGCATTAACTTTATCAACAAGATTTTTGATCTTCTCCAAACCGCGCTCAGCTGCAGTTAAAAGATCCTCCGTAAAGTTTAATGGTCCGCGGTAATAAGCCTGAGCAAAAAACATTCTTATTGCTTCAGCAGAATATTTTTTTAACACCTCTCGTGCAGTAAAAAAGTTACCAAGAGACTTAGACATTTTTTCTTCATTGATATTCAGAAAACCAAAATGCAGCCAGTACTTTACAAATGGTTTACCCGTTGCGGCTTCACTTTGTGCAATTTCATTTTCGTGATGAGGAAATATCAGATCATTCCCACCGGCGTGAATATCAAATGTTTCTCCAAGATGTTTGCAGCTCATTGCAGAACACTCAATATGCCAGCCGGGTCTTCCCTTACCCCAGGGACTCTCCCAGTAAGGCTCGCCTTCTTTTGCTTTTTTCCATAATGCAAAATCCAAAGGATCTTTCTTTTCTTCATTAACATCTATTCGTGCACCGGCTTCAAGCTCCTCAATATTTTTTCCGCTTAGTTTTCCGTATTCATTAAAATGCTTAACATTATAAAAAACATTTCCATCTTTATTGTAAGCAAATTTATTATCCTCAAGTTTTTTTATAAGATCAATAATATCTTTCATATGCTCAGTTGCTTTGGGATAAACCGTTGCCCTTTTGATCTTCAACTTGCTGATGTCTTCAAAGAATGCATTTATGTAATCAGTTGTAACGTCATTTGTGCTGCGTTTTTCTTCGTTTGCTTTTTTAATAATCTTATCATCAACATCTGTAAGATTCATAACAAATTTTACATTGTAGCCTTTGTACTCAAGGTATCTTCGTACCATATCTGCCATAATGAAAGATCGTGCGTTACCGATATGAAAGTAATCATACACAGTTGGTCCGCACACATAAAATTTAACTTCATTCGGATCAATTGGAATAAATTCTTCTACTTTTTTTGAAAGCGTGTTATAGAGTTTTAACATTTTAATTTCTTTTTGTTTGATAATTACTAATGCAAATATAATTAAGATTAGCGGTCATTGCGAGTAATTTGGGTTTATGAGAAGAGTGAACAATTTGGTAAATAATTTTATTTTGATTTCAGTCTATTTCTTATCTTCAAGATGGTTAGTAAAAATGATGATTTAATCTGTTGTTTACATTATTTGTATTTGTTGTTTAAAAAACATTTAATCTTAATTATAATTTTTATTGAATATGAGTTATAATATTTTTTGATAGACTTGAGATTGATAATTACCTAAAATTTTAATATCATACTTTTGCAATTATAAAAATTAGTAATTGACCAGGGTTTTTTCTTCAACAAAAAATAAAGAAAGAAAAATGGACACATCATAAAGGACCAATCTCTAAATTTAATCCAATGTTTTCATAAATAACTTAATGGGAGAAGTATATGAAAAGAATAATTTTAAAAACGTCTTTCTTTCTAATAATGATTTTTGCATTTAACTTTTGCAAGGATAACTCAGTTGTACCCCCCCCCCACCCGAAAATGAAATAAATAAATCTGAATATAACTCCAATTCTTCTTACAGTCTTTCTTTAGTAACATCTGATTCGGAGAATCTTTTAGAA
>FWPV01002433.1_pt1 | contig 45830 bp, 32 predicted proteins | sample 2228371 | NCBI WGS metagenome assembly FWPV01 (sample SAMEA103939776, study PRJEB20133) | metagenome
GGGATCGCCGAGGCGGACGTTGTACTCCAAGAGCCGTGGGCCCTCCCGCGTGAGCATCAACCCGAAGTAGAGGGCGCCGTGGTACGGGATGCCCTCTTCGCGCAGCCCGCGCAAGGTCGGCTGCAGGATGAAGCGATCGATGTCCCCCACCACCGCATCCGTGCAGAACGGCACCGGGGTGTAGGCCCCCATCCCCCCCGTGTTGGGGCCCTGGTCCCCGTCCAGGAGCCGCTTGTGGTCCCTCGACGTCGGCAAGAGACGCAAGGTGATCCCGTCCGTGAGGCCGATGACGGAGAGTTCCTCCCCCTCGAGGCGTTCCTCGATGAGGAACGGGGCGTCCACCCCGAACGAGGCTCTCAACTTCTCGATCGCCTCGCGCGCTTCCTCGATCGACCCACACACCCAGACCCCCTTGCCCGCGGCGAGGCCGTCGTACTTCACGACGAGTCGACCGCCAAGGTGCCGCACGAGCCCCATCGGGTCGGTGCCGGGGCCCACGACCCAGAAGGGCGCCGTCGCCACCTCATGGCGTTCCATGAAGCGCTTCGCCCATATCTTGGACCCTTCCAATCGGGCCCCCTCCCGACCCGGCCCCACGACGCGCACGGGCGAGCCCTCGAAGTGATCGACGATGCCGGCGACCAGGGGAGCCTCCGGGCCCACCACCACGAGGTCGATGCCATGGGAGAGACAGTAAGATTCGACCGCGTGGAAGTCCATCGGATCGACGCGCGCGGTGAGGGGCGTGCCTCCGTTGCCAGGGGCCACGACCACGGTCGCAGCCTCGGGGCCCTGCGCGAGCTTCCAGGCCAGGGCGTGCTCCCTCCCGCCTGAGCCGAGGACCAGCACCGTCACTCACCCACCTCCCCACCGAGGACCTCCCTCGCCTCGGCGATTACGAGGTCACAGATCTCCCGCGCATAGCCCACGTACGTCTCCACTCGAACCTCGTTGAGGCGTTCCTTCACGGCCGGCGGGACGTCGAGGGTATCTACGAAGCGCGCGAGGGTTTCCTCGGTCACCACCCGTCCACGCACGAGCCGCTTGAGGGCATCGTAGGCGCCAGGCACGCCGGCGGCGCGGAGGATGGTCTGGAGGGCTTCCGAGGCGAGCCAGGGGCTCGCCGCGAGGTCCTCGGCGCACGTCTGCGGCCGCGCCTCCAGCCGACCCAGGCCTTCGATGGTCTGCGTCCAAGCGAGGAAGGAGTGGGCGAGCGCCACCCCGATGTTCCGGGTGATGGTGCTGTCAGAGAGGTCGCGTTGGAGCCTCGAGTGAGTGAGCTTTCGGCTCATCATCTGCAGCAGCGCGTCGGCGATGTGGAGGTTCCCCTCGCTGTTCTCGAACCGGATTGGGTTCACCTTGTGAGGCATGGTGGAGGAGCCCACCTCCTGCCCCTCGGCGCGCTCGGAGAGGTACCCCAGCGTCTCGTACAACCAGACGTCCACGTCGAGGTCGCGCACGATCCCGTTGATTCGCCCCACGAGGGCGAAGTACTCCGCCCACGTGTCGTGGTCCTCGATCTGGGTTACGGCGAGGGAGGGCTCCAAGCCCATGCCGGAGACGAAACGCGCCGAGAAGGAGAGCCAGTCGAACCCTGGGAACGCCACCCGCCAGGCCGCACCGGTGCCCGTGGCCCCAAGGCACTTGCCCCTGAACCTGAACGACGCCAAGGCGCGGTATTGGCGCAGGAGCCGGTCGAGGAACACCGCCATCTCCTTGCCCAGGGTCGAAGGGGAGGCCTTCTGCCCGTGCGTGCGCGCCGGGAACGCCACGTCGCGCCACTGGGACACCCTCGCGCCTAGCGCCTCGATGAGGCGCCTGAGGAGGGGCAGTTGCCGCTCGGCCACGAACCGGGCGAGGAGACGGGAGTAGGCGAGGTTGTTCACGTCCTCGGAGGTGAGGCCGAAGTGAATCATCGAAGGGAAGTGCAACCCGAGGCGGTCCACGAGGAACTCCTCGCAGGCCTTCACGTCGTGGTTCGTGCGTGCCTCGATCGCTTTGATGGCCGCGTAGTCTTCCTCACCGAACGTCGCCGCGAGGGTGCGGATCCTCTCCCGCTCCTCCGGGGAGAGTGGCGGGAACAGGGACGCTGAGTCGAGGGCCTCAAGGTACTCGAGCTCCACGACGCACCGCATGCGCATGAGGGCGAACTCGCTAAAGTAGGGCGCGAGTCCTACCGTGACCGCGTGGTACCTGCCGTCGAGCGGGGAGAGGGCGTGCGCGGATCCGGTGGGGAGGCGATCGGGTCGGGAGGACGAACCGCTCATGCGCCTCTCCGGCGGTTGAGCGCCGCGTCCGCCTCACGCAGCGCGGCCTTCGTCGCCTCGAGCTCGCCTCTGACGACCCGGCGCAGGCGGGGGAGGTTGAGGCAGCGCACCGCGGCGGCGGCGGCGGTCTCTGGGGTCACCACCGTGCAGGCGGGCACGCCCGGGGGCATCATGAGCGAGGAGTTGACGTTCGCGAGGAGGTCCACGGTGTCCCTGAAGGGGGGGCAGTTGATCACCGGGAGGGTCGTGCTGCCCGCGAGTGCACCGCCAAGCCCGTTCGAGAGGCCCGCCACCGCGAGGATCACCCCTGGCTCGGTGGCCCCCCCGTAGGGTGCGAGCACCGCGGCGATGTCCTCCGGGTTGCGGTGCGCCGAGACCACCCTCGTCTCGACGAACAGGCCGTAGGGCTCAAGCAGCGAGGCGATCCTCGCGCAGTGCTCCCGGTCCCTCGGGGAGCCCATCACGATGACCACGAAGCCGTCCCTCATGACCCCGTGGGCCACGAGGTTGTGCACGAGCCGCACCTCGGGGGGGACCGACGAGGACTCGGGGGGAACCCCCACGATGCGCTCGTAGATCTCCCGATAGCGCGAGGCCGCCTCGGCCACGATGTGATCGGGGAGGGAAATGGGGCCTTCTCTCGAGGGGAGACTCAACAGGTACGAACGGATGAACTCCTTGTCCAGGTTGTGGGGGTTCAGGGGGTCGCGCTCCCACGAATCGGCGAGCCAGAACCGCGAGGAATCGGGCGTGTGCAGCTCGTCGATGAGCAGGAGACGATCCTCGAGAATCCCGAACTCGTACTTCGTATCCACGAGAAGGATCCCCCTGGCGGCGAGCAGGTCGGTGCCGGCCTTGAACAGGGCGCGAGAGGCCTCCTCCATCTCCTCGTACAGCGGGGCGCTCACGAGGCCCGAGGCGATGATCTCTTGGGGGGTGATCTCCCGGTCAGACTCCTCCTTTGTCGTGGGCGTGAGGATGGGGTCGGGGAAGGGCGAGTGGCGCGCGAGGCAGTCCGGCACCTCGACCCCGGAGAAGCGTCGTTTCCCCTGCGCGTACGCCCGCCACATCGACCCGGTGAGGTACCCCCGCACGACCATCTCCACCCTGATCGGGGTCACTTCGCGTACCAGGGACGCCTGCGGGTCCACGACCTCGAGGAAGTGGTTGGGTACGATGTCGGCGGTGTGGGTGAACCAGAAGGCCGAGAGGCCGTTGAGCACGGCCCCCTTGTCAGGGATCGGGGTGGCGAGGACCTGGTCGAACGCCGAGACCCGGTCCGTGGTGACGAGCAGGCGCCTCGAGGCATCCACCCGGAAACTCTCCCGAACCTTGCCGGAGTGGAGGTGAGGGAGTTGAGGGGTCGTGAAGGACACGAGCGTCATGAGGTACCTCGCGCGAAGGGTGTCAATGGCGGAAGTGGCGGATCCCGGTGAGCACCATGGCGATGCCGCACTCGTCGGCCCGCGCGATGATCGAGGCGTCACGGATGGATCCACCGGGCTGCACGATGATGCGGATGCCGTGCCTCGCACACGCCTCCACGTTGTCGGCAAACGGCAGGAACCCGTCGGAGACGAGCACGGCGTCCCTCAGGTCCCCTGGCGCAGACCCGGTTGCCTGGGCCTCGCGACGAAGGCTCCTGAGGCTGTGCTGGAGGGCGAGCTCGATGGCACCCACGCGGTTCGGCTGGCCGCAGCCGATGCCAAGCAACTGCATCGCCCCGCAGGGGAGCCTTCGAACGATCGCGATCGCGTTGGAGGAGAGCTGCCGCACGGCAACGAGCCCAAACTCGATGAGTTCCCTGTCCAACGTCACCTTCACCGCCCCGGCGAGGGTGAGGCCCTGGTGCAGGACCCGGTCGTCCTCCTGCACGAGTGCCACCCCCATGCTCGCGCGAACCTGCAGCCCCTGATCCAAGGCACGAGGGTCGGCGACGACGAGCCGCAGGGTCTTGTGGTGCGTGAGGGAGGCGAGGGCCTCCTCCGAGAAGGAGGGAGCGGCGATGACCTCGACGAACTTGCGGCGGCTCTTGTCCGGGTGGTCGAGCGCGAGGAAGGCGGCGGTGGCGCCGTCCACGGGGGTGGTGAAGGCGATCACCGATCCGAACGCCGAGACCGGATCGCTCTCCCAGGCGAGCTCGAGGGCGCGCAGTGGGGTGTCGGCGACGGCGAGCCCACAGGGATTCGTGTGCTTCACGACCGCCACGGCGCAATCCGGCAGGTCGCGCACCGACGCGAGGGCGTGCTGGATGTCCACGAAGTTGTTGTAGGACAACTCCTTGCCGTGGAGCACCACGCAGTCCAAGAGGGAGCGGAGAGCCCCCCGGACCCTGTACACGGTCGCCCCCTGGTGGGGGTTCTCCCCGTACCGGGGGATCCGCCCCTGCTCGAACACGGGGCGCAGGGTGCGGACCCCCGCGAGCCGATCGAGGGCGACGGAGATCGAGGCATCGTAGTCCGCGGTGCGAGCGAAGGCCTTGCGCATGAGGTCGAGTCGAGTCGCCAGGCCCAGGGCCCCACCGGTGCGCTCGAGCTCGGAGATGATCCTCCCGTAGTCTCCCGGGTCCACCACCACCGCGACGAACCGGGCGTTCTTCGCGGCGGCCCGCACCATGGTCGGACCTCCCACGTCGATGAGCTCGACGAGGTCGTCGAGGCTGGCACCCTCGGGCGCCTGCTCGAACGGGTAGAAGGTGCACACGACCATGTCGATGGGCCGGATGCCGAGCCGCTCGGCTTCCTCCGCGTGACGCTCGCGGTCGAACAGCAGGGCGGAGGCGAGGGGAAAGGAGAGGGTCTTCATGCGCCCTTGGAAGGCCGGAGGCGTCCCGGTGAACGCGGCCACATCCTGCGAGGGAATCCCGTTGGCTTCGAGGTACCGACGGGTGCCCCCGCTGGAGATGATCTCGCACGAGAATGAGGCCAGGCACCGCGCGAGGTCGGTGAGGCCCTCTTTGTCCGACACGCTCACCAGTGCCCTACGGATCGGCACGAGATCAGGGGTCATCGCCCGAGGTACTCCACGATGTTCCGGAAGAGGGCCAAGCCCGCGCCGTCGGTTGAGGAGGCCTCGGTCCCCTCCCAGTTCGGGTGATTGAACGACGAGAGGTACGCCTCGGGATGAGGCATCATCCCAAGGATCTGCCCCGAAGGGTCGGTGAGGCCGGCGCACGCGAGGGCAGAGCCGTTCGGGTTGTAGGGGTACTCGTCCGTGGGACGGCCCGAAGGATCGCAGTACGAGAGGCAGTTCAACCCCAACTCCTCAATCGCCGCGAGGGTCTCCTCGTGTGCGACGAGCCGTCCTTCCCCGTGCCGAACGGGCAGGTCGATGGTGGTGATCCCCCACAAGAACGGGGTCCTCCACGGCACGCTCGCCGCGAGGCGCACCCACCGATCCTCGAACCGCCCGCTCCGGTTGGGCACAAGGCTCACCTCCTGTTCCCAGCGCCCCCTCAGGTTCGGGAGCAGCCCCATCTTCACCAGGACCTGGAACCCATTGCAGATGCCGAGGATGAACTTGCCGTCCCCGAGGAACCGCTCGATGTGCGCCACGACACGCGCGCCTGCGCGCGTGCGGCGGTAGAGGAGCCTGTTGGCGAGCGCCCTCCCCGCGCCGAGGTCGTCACCGAAGGAGAACCCCCCGGGGAGGGCGAGCACGTCGAACTCGTGGAGCGAGCAGCGCTCGTCGAGGAGATCGTTCACGTGCACGACCCGCGCCTCGGCCCCGGCGAGCCGGAAGGCAGCGGCGGTCTCCTCCTCGCAGTTGATGCCACAGCCTGACAAGACGAGCGCGCGGACGCTCACACCAACCCCCGAAGGCCACCCTGCCACCGCGCGAGGAGGTCGTCGAGCCGGCAGTCCACGATCGGTTGGATCCCCCAGGTGAGCACGAGCGAATCCGACCCCGTGACCTCTCCCAAGAACGTGCAGTCGTCTCCCAAGAGGCGCTCGAAGGCGGCGCAGTGGCGTCGGGGGACGGACACGACGAAGCGAGAGTGCGACTCGGAGAAGAGCGCGACGGTCGGATCCTCATCCGGCAGCTCCACGTCCACCCGCGCCCCAAGCCCCCCTCCGAGACAGCACTCCGCGAGGGCCACGGCGAGGCCTCCGTCGCTCACGTCGTGGCAGGAGGCGAGAAGGCCACCCCGGTGGGCCTCAGCCATCGCGCGGTAGATCCGAAGCGCATCCTCCTTCCTCACCACCGGCACCGAGGCTCCAAGCTCGCCGAACAGCCTGAGGAACTCCGAGCCGCCCAGCTCACGGGAGGTATGCCCGACGAGGTAAATCCGGTGGCCCACCGCCTTGAAGTGCGCCGTAGTGAGGGATCGGACGTCATCGATCCCGGATACCATCGAGAACAATACGGTCGGTGGTACCGATATCTTCACGCCATCCCTAACCAAGTCGTTTTTCATACTGTCCTTACCTGAGGTGAGAGGGATGGTGAAGAAGGTCGCCATGTCGTAAAGGGCCTGGCACATGCGAACCAGTTTCCCCAGTTTGCGTTTACCATCGGGGTTGGTCTCTGGGTCGTACGCGCAGTCGGGCATGCAGAAGTTGTCGTTCACCGACCAGAAGGGGTGGCCCGTCTCCGGGTCGGGGAGGCTCCCCCCGACGGCGATGATGCCGCGGACGGCCTCGTCGAAGGCGCCACAGGTCATGTGGTAGGGGTCGATGTCTCCGTACCGAGGGAGGATGCCGCAGGAGACGGCGATGCCTGCCCACGTCTCGAATCCGAGGCGCAGCACGGCCGCGTCTTGGGGGCCCAACCCGCGTGGGCCCATGAGGGGTTTGACCACCGTACGGCCTTTGACCTCGTGGTCGTACCGACGGATGATCCCTTCTCGCGAGCAGATGTTGAGGCTTCCCAAGAGACGCAGGAGGATGTCCCCGAAGTCCGCGACAGGGGGCAGGACTGGGTCCCTCAGCCTGGGGGACTGCCACTCGGCCTCCATCCGTTTCTGGGGGACCCCCTCGTGGAGGAAGTCGAGGTCGAGGAGGGCGACGCGGCGCTCGCCGTACCTCACGTCGAGCACGCCGGAGGGCTCGAACGAGCCGATGTCGGTTGCCTCCACCTCGAAGTCCGCCGCGAGGGTGAGGAGCTCGTCGACGCACGGGGGGGGCACGGCGAGAGTCATGCGATCCTGCGACTCCGACAGGAAGATCTCCCACGGGGCCAGGCCCGGGTATTTCAAGGGCACGCGCGCGAGGTCAACCCGTGCGCCCCCGCACAGCCTCGCGAGTTCTCCCACCGAGGACGACAGGCCTCCGGCCCCGTTGTCGGTGCAGCACCGCACGAGGCCCCGCGCACAGGCTCGCTCGAGGAACTCCGAGAGGTTCTTCTGGGTGAGGGGGCTGCCGATCTGCACGGCCGAACGGGGGGAGTGAGCCCCGATCTCCATGGAGGAGAAGGTCGCGCCGTGGATCCCATCGCGGCCGACCCTGCCTCCTGCCATGACGATGCGGTCACCCGGTTCGATCCGTTTCACCCACGAGGGTCTCCCTTCGTAGGTGAGGGGCAGGAGCGCGCCGGTGCCGCAGAACACCAAGGGCTTGCCCATGAATCGCTCGTCGAAGACCACCGCGCCGTTCACGGTCGGGATGCCGGACTTGTTCCCCCCGTCCTCGATCCCCTTCACCACCCCGGCCATCACCCGTCTGGGGTGGAGCTGGCCCGGGAGGAGGGGACCCGCGTAGCGGGGATCGCCGAAGCACAGCACGTCGGTGTTGAACAGGCAACGTGCGCCCCCCACCCCTGTGCCCATCGGGTCGCGGTTGACGCCCACGATCCCCGTGAGCGCGCCGCCGTAAGGATCGAGCGCGGAGGGGGAATTGTGGGTCTCCACCTTCCAGGCGAGCCCGGTCTGGTCATCCACCTTCACCACCCCGGCATTGTCCGCGAACACGCTCAACAGCCAGTCCGCCCCTCTGGCCTCCAGCCGTTCCTTCACCACCGCGGTGGCCCCCTTGATGTAGGTGGCGAAGAGGGAGTCGATCACCTCGGTCGTTCCCTCGTCGAGGTTGCGGAACGTGATCCGCGCGTTGAACTCCTTGTGTTTACAGTGTTCCGACCATGTCTGCGCAAGGACCTCGAACTCGCAGTCGGTCGGAGCTGGGCTTATTCCAGCCTCGAGGCGCCTCGACCTGACGTCCTCCCGGGCGAAGTAGGCCCGTATGGCCGCCATCTCCGCGAGATCCAAGGCCAAGAGCCGCTCCTTCGAGATCCTCAGCAGGGTCTCGTCGTCCACGTCGAGGTGGATGACGGCCACGTCCGGGGGAGAGGGGGAGACCCGCTCCACCCAGGGGGGCTGCAGGTCCGAGGGGCTTCCCCACGCCACCCGATGCACGAGCTCGTTCGCGAGGATCTCGCGCGCGAGGAGGGACAGTTCCTCCGTGGTGAGCCTCGCGCGCAGGTAGTAGACCTCCTCGGTGTGGATCCACTGTGCGTTGTCGGTGGGCACGTTGAGGAAATCGCACAGGGAACGCTGGGCGGTCATTCCCTCGTCGTCCGTGACGCCGGGGAGCTTGCCGATCCGAAGGTAGGAGCCAAACCCCTGGCCTGGCCACAGCTCGTTCACGTAGACCTCGTGCACGAGCGGGTCGGCGAGGGTGGCGACCGCGAACGACCTGAGCGTGTCCTCGTCGAGGGCGCGGTCGCAGAAGAAGACGGTGCTCACCCTCACCTCTCCTGTGTGGATCCCGAAGAAGTCCCTCGCCTCCCTCGTGAGGCGGTCGGCCCTCGGATCGCCCACCTGGGGGCGCACGAGGAGCTGGACCCAGGAGGGATCCGACGTCACAAGGGCCATCGCAGAACTCGCTTCGAAGGTCCCCTGCGCTCGATGGTGATGCAGGGTTCCTCGATCACCTCGCCCGCACGTTGCGCCTCGTACCCCGAGTCGCGGAGTGAGGTCAGCGCCGCATCGGTGAGGGAGCAGGGCACGACGAGGAGCATGCCGTTGCCCATGTTCCACGTCCGGTAGGCGTCCTCGTCGCTCACGCCCCCGATCTCCTGGAGGCGGGTCATGAAGGGCCAGGGCGTGAAGAGGTTCGTGAGCCGGGCGCCGAGGCCGCGCGCCTTCAAGGGTCGAGCGAGGTTGTCGGGGATGCCGCCACCGGTGATGTGGGCGATCGCGGCGACGTGGATCCCCTTATCGAGGAGACGGACGATGCCGGGAGCAAAGATGCGCGAGGGGGTGAGCACGACCTCGCCCCACGTGCGCGCTTCGTCGTAACACGTGGTGTGCCACGAAGGGCCGAAGGCCCCCTCGAGCACGAGGCGAATCCGGGAGAACCCGTTGCTCCTGAAGCCCTGGCTCCTCAGGGCGAGGATGGCGTCACCGACGCGTACCTTCGTGCCGTCGATCGGGTCTTCCCCTTCGGGGATGAACCCGATGCCCGTCGCGCACCAGTTGAAGTGCATCCGGTTCCCCCACCCGCTCACCCGAGACCCCAGCTCGGCGATCTCGCCGCCGCTCACGACGACCCCGGCGAGGGAGGCCGCCTCGTAGAGCCCGGCCATGAGCTCGTCCACGATCCTGGGATCGAGGGAATCCACGTCGAGGATGTTGGAGAGGGTCGTGGGCCTCACTCCATTGGCTACCAGGTCGTCGACCACCATGGCGACGAGGTCATGACCGAGGGTACGGTAGACGCCCATGCGCTCCGCGACCTCGATCTTCGTGCCGATCCCGTCGGAGGAGATCCCGATGCGGGTCGGGCCGAACCTCAGGATGGTCGAGAATGAGCCATCCATCCCGTCGCACACCTCGCCCAGGAGGCCGGCGCGGAGCGCGAAGGACTTCTTGGCCCAGGCGTAGGCGATGCGCGAGCAGGTGTTGCCAAGATCGATGTCGATTCCTGGCTTCACGGCGCCTCCCTCACGATGACCGCGTGACGCTGGGGACCGGTCGAGATCATCCCCACCCGGAGGCCGAGGTGCTCCTCGATGAGCTCCACGTAGGTGCGCGCCTGGGGGGGGAGATCGTCGAAGGACGTGACCCCGGCGATGGGGTCATCCCACCCAGGGACCTCGAGGTAGGTGGGGAGTCCGGCCTGGTCCCTGCCCACGGCCACCCTGATGTGCGGCAGGCCGGTGAGGCAGTCGAGCTTCGTGAGCACCACGTAGTTGAACCCATTGATCACGCAGGCGAGGCGACAGAGGTGGAGGTCGAGCCACCCGCACCGACGCGGGCGTCTGGTCGTCGCGCCGTACTCGTGCCCCACCTCTCGCAGCCAGGCGCCCGTCTCGTCGGCCAGCTCGGTGGGGAACGGCCCCTCCCCGACCCTCGTGGTGTACGCCTTGACCACCGCGATCCTCCGGTCGAAGGACACGTAGACGCCGGCCCCGGTGAGGGCCCCGCCGATCGTGGTGGAGGAAGACGTCACGTAGGGGTAGGTGCCGTGGTCCACGTCGAGGAACGTGCCCTGCGCCCCCTCGTACAGCACGTGACGACCGGCCTCGATCGCCTCGTGGAGCACAGGGACTGGGTCCTGCACGTACGGCGCCACCTTCTCGACGAACGGTTCCATGTGCGCGATCTCGGCCTCAACGTCGAAGTCCTCGATCCCGTACGCCGACAGGACCGGCTCGAGGCGTCGGGCCTGGTCCCTCAGGCTCGTCCGCCACGTCCCGTCGAGGAGGCGCTCGAGCCTGATCCCGCTGCGCTGCACCTTGTCGGTGTAGCAAGGGCCGATGCCCCTCGTCGTGGTACCGAGGTGCGCGTTGAGCCGGGCATCGAGGAGCCTGTGCAAGGGGGTCACGAGGTGCGCCGCGGGTGAGACGAGGAGCCTGTCGGGCGGCACGGAGACCCCCGCGGAGGCCAGGTGGGCGAGCTCCTCTGCGAGGCCCTCGGGATCCACCACGCACCCGTTGCCGATGATACAGCGCGGCCGGGGCGAGAGGATGCCGCTTGGGATGTGGTGGAGTACCACCGTTGAGGAATCGAGCATCACCGTGTGGCCCGCATTCGCCCCTCCACCGTAGCGCACGACTACGTCCATGTTTGGGGCGAGGTAGTCACAGATCTTGCCCTTGCCCTCGTCCCCCCACTGGGCGCCGATGACGATGGCCCGCACCGTCAGTCTCCCCACTTCGTCGAGGCGTAGAGCGTGTCCGGTCCGGGCAAGTAGATGTCGTGCACCTGTCCCTCGCGGATCGACAGGGCGGACACGAGCTCCAACTCGGCCCGCTCGTGCAGCTCCTCGATGGTGGCCACACCACAGGTGGACATGGAGGCGCGGATCTTCGCGAGCGTGTCGTCGAGGTTGTCCTTGAGCTTCCCGGCGTACTCCACGAAGCCCTCGACCCCCTCGGCGAACGTGGCCTGTTGGTACCTCATCGCCTTCCACTCCCGGGCGCGCGGGGAGCCTTCGCCCCAGTAAGGCTTCATGACCCGGTTGTTGATGGTCACCTTCTCGGTGGGTGATTCCTCCATCCTCGCGAAGTACCGCCCCATCATGACCACGTCTGCGCCGAGGGCCAAGGCGATGACGATGTCCTTCGCGTGGACGATGCCCCCGTCGGCGATGAGGGGGATGTAGACCCCCGTGCGCTGCGCCCAGGCATCCCGGCGCTCGGCGACCCGCATGACGGCCGTGGCGAGGCCTCGGCCCGTTCCCTTCTGCTCCTGGGTGATGCAGATCGAGCCACCACCCATGCCCACCTTCACCGCCCCCGCCCCGGCCTGCACGAGGAACTCGAACCCCGCTTCGGTGATCACGTTGCCGCCGATCACGGGGAGATGAGGGTAGCGCGCACGGATCCATTCGAGGGTCCGCTGTTGGAACACCGAGTGGCCGTGGGAGGAGTCGATGCAGACCACGTCGACACCCGCCTCGACCAAGGCGGGTACCCGTTCCTCGTAGTCGTGGGTGTTCACCGCCGCGGCGGCGAGGAGCCGCTTCTTGGCGTCGACGAGTTGGTGGGGATTGTCGAGGTGGTCGGTGATGTCTTTCCTGAACACGAGGTAGCGGATCCGTTCACCTTCCACGATGGGCAGGACCGTCTGGTGACTGTCCATCAGCACGGCGTTCGCCTCGCGCAGGTCCATCGAGACCGTGCCCGCCGACAGGGCTTCGCGGGGGACCATCCGGTCCCGCACGGTGAGGTGGCCGTGTCGGTTCGCGTCGTAGTCGTTGCGCGTGATGAGTCCGACGAAGACCTCCTGTTCGTCGACCACGGGGAAGGTGCCAAACCCCCGCTCTTTCGTGAGGGCGGCCAAGTCCGCGATGCGCATGGTGGGCGGGACCGTCTCCGGCGAAACGAACCCGGCCTTGTACGTCTTGATGCGCCGCACCATGTCCGCCTGCTGGTCGATCGGCTGCGAGCCGTAGAGGAAGGCGAGGCCTCCAAGCCGGGACATCTCCAACCCCATCCGCACCCCGGAGACCGACTGCATGGCCGCGGCGACGAGGGGGATGTTCAGGGAGAGCCAGCCATCGCCCGAGGGCAGCCTCACGAGTTTCGTCCTCAGGCTCACCTTCGAGATGGTCGTCGCATCGGTGGTCAAGCCAGGCAACAGCCGGAACTCCATCAGGGTCCGGGAAGGCTCGAATGAGACGTGTCGTGCCATGGATCCCCCTGCTAGGCTGGGACCTCATTCGCGGTCGTGGGTGGGGCCGCAAGGATCATGTCAGGAAGAGGCCTTGGGTCACAGTGGGACGAGAGACGGGGGGGACGTCCGCCGGGCCTCAGGGAGCCGCGAGGCGAGGAAACTGCCCCATCGGGACACACAGTGTACCATCCGTGCGCCCCGGGGTCAAGGCTCGGCTCTTCCGCCGAGGAGGCCGCTCGTGGCGCCCCTCAGGGCCTCTTCACCAGCCGCACGGTGACGCTTCCCCGTCCCGTCACGAGACGGCCAACGTAGGGTCCCCACGCCACCCTCCTGCCGTGGTCGTCGTCTCCACCCCACAGGGCGCGATGCCAGCCTGCGGGGAAGCCGCCCTCCACGAGCGTGCGCACCCGACGCCCGGCGAGGTCGAACAGCACGAGCCTCGCACGCGTCGGCTCCGGGAGGCCAAACGAGAGCGTGACCGCTCGGTCGAACGGGTTAGGGGCGGCCCGAAGCACGAGCCTCGTGGGCAGCTCCCCCGGAGGGGACGACAGCGCCGCCACGTGGAAGCTCACCGGGATCGTCACGAGGGGCCTCGTGGGATCATCGGTCGCGAGGAAGATCAACGCCTCGTAGGCTCCTGGTTCGAGAAAGCGCGCATCCACGGTGATGGCGAGGGGAACCGATGACTCGGCGGGAACGCTCCCGGCCCCCGGCGAGGTCGACAGCCACAAGGCAGGGCCGCACCGGCCTATCGTGCCATGACCCCTCCGTGGGGCCCAATCGACCTCGCTCGCGGTGACATGGTCCGAGAACGCGAGCAGGGCGACGTTCATGTTCCCGTCGTCGTCGAGGAGCGAAGAGGGCATCTCGAACGAGATCTCCGTCTCGCCGATCGTCAGCGGGGAGACGCAAAGGAGGGTTCCCCCCGCGAGGGCGATCGCCGAGGGGAAGGGGATGCCGAACTGGGAGCCAAAGACGTTAGGCCCGTCCACGAGGAGCTCGACCTCGGAGCCCACGTCGTGGTCAGGTGAGCCGAGGCCAAACCCAGGGGGAGAGCTCCCCGTGGTGGGATCCTGATCCACGTCGAGCGAGATGAGGGCGAAGGTCGTCTCTGGCCTGCGAGAGGCGAAGCAGACCTCGAAACGCAGGAGGTCTCCCGCGGGACCGGCCCTCAGGCCCACGACGTCCGGGCACGAGGGCGACACGTCCCCGGCCGAGTCGGTGATGATCTCGTGGAACCCCTCGTGGATCTCGCCCACGCACGAGTCCGTGAGAGAGAACGCCAGGGGCAACAGGCCGAGGTTCGAGATCATGAGGGTATCGCTGAGCGAGCCTCCCTCCTCGCCGGTGAAGAAGAGAAACTCCGGCACCGGGCCGAGCTGTTGCGGCCTGTCGCGCACCTCGAACGAGTAGAGCCCATCGGGGGCATCGGCCGGATCGGTCGCGACGTTGCCGACGTCGTCCCTCGCCCTCAGGAAGTAGGAGACGGTCGAACCCGTGGGATGACCAGGGATCGCGCCCGCGTAGGTGATGCCCGAGACGAGGCGGAGGGGACTCACGGTGAACTGTCCCGTGGAGCGGTAGTACAGCCACGCCCCGGTGATGAGTCCGTCGTCCGTGATCTCCGTGGTGACGACGTAGGGCCCGACGGTGTCCGCCGTCGCGGGCAAGCGCGTGGTGTGGCGGAACAGGGGAACGGTCGACTGAGGGGTCGTGACCCGTACGTCGTCGAGGTACCACCCGAGGTCGGTGACGGATGCATCGCTGCCGAAGTGAAAGCGGATGATCACGGCACGGTTGAGGTAGTCCGAGAGGTCGAAGGACTCCTCCTGCCAGAAGCTCCCCGTCGAAGGCGGACCCCCGAACACCGGCTCTCCCACAGCCCGTTGGCGGGGTTCGTCACCACCCCGTCGTACCCCCCCTCGGGGAAGAGGAGCTGGAAGCTCGAACCCCCGTCAGTCGAGATCTTCACGTTTCCCCCGTCCCAGAAGACGTTGTCGCTATACTCCATGCGGTACCAGTGCCAGAACGTGAGGGTGGCCTCCGTCGCATTCACGAGCACCAGCGGAGGGGTGTCGAGGGTGGCGTTCGCGTTGTCGGCGTAGTACCCCGCGAGGTTCGTGGCCCAGACGTTCTGCCCGGAGTGCGCCCCCATCGGGCCCGTCGTCGGCCGGCCCCACTGCCACGCACTCCCCGAGGTCTGGCGGAATCCACCATCGGACGCCTCGAAGTCGAACGAGTAGCCTTCCGTCACGGCGAACCGGTGGAACCCCTGCGCGGGGTGAGTCGCGACGTTGTGGGCCACGGCCTCGTCCCGCGCGACGAGACGATAGGCAATCGAGTCCCCCACCGACACGGGCGGTGGATCGATGAACCCGAGGTAGAGGTCCCCTCCCTGGGGGAGGAGCGGGCCAGCGGCGAGCGGTCCGCCGTTCACCGCGTACTCCACCCACACGGAATCCACCCCCACGTTGTCCGTGACCGTGGCCGAGACGGGAAAGGGACGCGTCTGGGGAGGGTGGTCCCCCAACGGCACGTGAACGATGGCAGGAGGGACGCTGTCGAGGCCGACCCTGAAGGAGAACAGGCTGTCCGGGGCTTGAGGGGGGAGGAAGGCGGTGCGAGGGATGATGTCGGACGCGCTCAGGTAGTAGGACACCGTGCCGCTCTCCCCAGGCCCAGGCAGCCAGGCGGCGAAGGAGTCGGGCGAGGTCGGCACGAGGGGGATCTGGACCCAGTCCGCACCTTCGAATCGGGAGTGGAGCGTGAAGGTGGAAGGGTCGAGGGGCCACACGGTCGGGGTGATCCTCGCCGCCACGAGGTAGGGTCCGATGAGGTCCTCCGTGTCCGGCAAGGGGGCATGGGCGATAACCGGGCGAGGGGCGTAGCGCTCGGCCGCCTCGATCACGTAGAGGCACGGCCCGAGGTTCTCCTGGACGAGCGCCTCGATGCGGGTCGTGTCCGGGTGGAACCCGTCGTCTGGGCCGCCGCACTCGGGGGAGAAGGCGAACGTCTTGTGCTTCGTCGTCTGCTCGCCGTAGAGCCAGTCATCGGAGTCGCCATTCGTGAGGTAGATGATCCCGCTGGCGGCATTGCCCGGCAGGTAGCCATTGTAGGCGACACAGCTCTCCGCGAGCGCCACGAAGGTGGGATGGTCGGGCGTGTCCTCCGGCACGTACCCCCTCGGGTAGAGCCACCAGTTGCCATAGCTGTGGAACGAGAGGCTGATGACGACGTGGTGCGCCTCGAAGAAGTCGCGCAGGGCCGCCGTCTCAGGTTCGGAGAAGGGGCCACTTCCCCGGTAGGTCTCGGACCACGTGGAGGGGCTCGAGCCGATGTCGTCGTACCCCCATTGGTAGCCCCAGTTTCGGTTCAGGTCCACGCCAAACGTCCCGTCTCCGTTGTTCCGGCGGTTCTTTCGCCACCACATGTTCGTGCTGTGGACGTAGTCGAGGCCATCTGGGTTGCAGGAGGGGATGATCCAGATCTGACGCCCGTTCACCAGCTCCGTCACGCGCGGGTCCACCCCGTAGAGCTCCACGAGGTGCCGCAGGAGGGAGAGGGCGATCTCCGGGGTGATGATCTCCCGCGCGTGGAGGTTGGCCATGATGACGACCTCGGCTTCCTCAGGTTCATCGAGGGCCACGTTGTCCGACACCTTGACCGCCCAGATGTGGCGTTCGGCCAGACCCTGGGTGGTCTCCCAGGAATCGCCGATGTCGTAGAGCACCACGAGCTGGGGGTACTGGGAAGCGATCTGGGAGATCTCCGCGAGGATCTCCCCGTAGTCGTGGAAGTGGGAGAAGTAGCCTCGCTCGCGCAGGGTACGCTCGAAGGCCCTCGCATCATCGATCCGGGTCGACAAGGGGAGGCCAAGGGCGAGGATGGTCGCCTTCTCGTCCTCGTCCACGAGGAGGTCGACCCACCCCTGCCCCAATGCCAGCACATCGAGGTCGTGCTCCCTGAGCAGGCGTGCGCCCGCCTCGGGCGCGGCGCGCAGGTCGACCCGTACCACGGACTCCTTTGCCTCGGACGAGGCCCCGAGCGCGAGGACGGCGAGGAACTGAAGGCCAAACCACAGGAGAGACAGAGGCGCGCGAGCGGCCATGGGGGACCTCCGAGAACGGTGTCGGCAGTCGGGAAGGTTCGTGGGCAGGGAGGAAGCGTCAACGGGTGGAAGGCGCGTGGGGGTGATCAACGGGCGAAGGTGACGAGCACCGCACCCCCAAACCCGAGGGCCACGGCGAGGGCCCGACGCAGGGTCAAGGGCTCCCTGAGGAACAGCGCGGAGAGGATAAAGATGAAGATGGTGCTCGTCTCGTTCAGGGCAGAGGCGACGGAAGCCGAGGCATGCTTCATTCCGGCCAGCCACAGGAGCATGGCGAGATAGCCGCCGATCACGGAGCTGGAGAGGGTGTAGCGCTTGCCTCCGCGCGCGTAGAGCGACGACCAGATCGCACCTCGATCAGGGCGGAGCGCCACGAGGGCGATGAGCGAGGCCTCGCCGCCGAGGAGCCGCGCCTGGGTCACCCACAGGAGGGGGAGGCGGTCGAGGATCGGCTTGATCATGACGACGCCGACGGCCGTGCAGGCCATCGACACGACCCCAAAGATGACCCCTTGGAGGGGACGCCCCCCTCTGATCGCGCACGCCTCCTGGCGGCAGGTGCCGATGATCACCGCCGAGACGATCATGGCCGCGCCGAGGACCTGCAGGGGGCGGAGGGTCTCCCCGAGCACCGCCGCCGAGAGCCCAATGATGAACGGGCTGTAGAGGCAGCTCACGATCGCGGCGAGGGCCGCCCCCAGCCGATTGAGGCAGGCGAAGAACAGCGTGTCGGCCACGCCGATCCCCAGCCCTCCGCTCAGGAGCAAGACGAGGCCGTCTCGCCACGCGGTCCGGGGGAGGTGCGCCTGACCCCACAGGAGCATCGTGAGGAAGAAGAGCACCATCCCGAGCGTGTTCTTGAACAGCCCCAAGGCGAGCGGGTGCACCTTCTCCCCGCTCTTCTTGAAGAGGATGACGGCCCACGCCCACGTGAAGGCAGTGAGCACCGAGAAGATCTCCCCCGCGTAGGGAAGGCGTGGGTGCATGGGGTCTCCTCACGAGGAGGGTGAGCGCTCGGACGGCGTAGCCGCGCAATGAACGCTCCTGATCCCCCTCGGACAACTCGGTGTGGTCGGGAGGGTTGACGCTGGCAAGTGGGGAGGGTAGCCTTGGGTGGCAATCCACGATCGCGTGTCTCTCTTGTCGAACGAAGAGACCGCAGGGCCGTGGGAGGAGGCCTGCGGTGGTGAGACACGACGCCATGCCTTTCAGAGGACGAGCGGGATAGGTCATCGGGGTGTGCGTGGCGGGAATGATCTCCTTGCCGTCCCCCAGAGGGAGTACGGTTTCTTCCAGGAAGGTGGAGACTGATGGAGCTGTGGCCCCGACTCATGCTCGCCGCACTGATCCTCGCGGCACCTGCGCGTACACGCGCCGAGGACGGCGACAGTCTGAGGATCTTGGCTTCGTGGATGTGTGGGTCGTTCAGTAGTGCAGCCCAGGCGAAGAAGGACGCCGACTATCTCGACATCCGGCTTCGCATGGCCCGGATCTGGCCCCACCTCGACCACGGCTATTGGCTCTACGTCGAGCAGGCCGTCGCGTGGAGCCAGAACGAGCCGTACCGGCAGCGTGTCTACCACCTCACCCACGTGGGCGGTGACCTCTACCAGAGCGAAGTGTTCGAACTGCCGGGCCCATCGCGCTTCGTGGGCGCATGGCGAAACCCCTCCCTCCTGGATGCCCTGAGCCCCGATTCCCTCGAGGCGCGAGTCGGGTGTGCGGTGGTGCTGCGCAAGTGGGGTGACAGCTTCGTCGGCAGCACGCTGGGCCGGCTGTGTCCCACGACCCTTCGGGGTGCGGCGTTCGCCACGACCGAGGTGGAGGTGCGGCAGCGGAGCATCCTGACCTGGGAACGTGGGTTTGCCTCTGAAGGAGCGCAGGTGTGGGGCGCGACGAAGGGACCCTACGTTTTCGACAAGATCGAGACCTTCTCCCTGGAATGAACCTCCCCGGCACCCATCCACCGGGGCCCTGACCACGGGGGATGGTGCCTCTCGCTTGAGCGTGTCTTCACCCACGGACCGTCCACGCTGCCCGTGGCCAGGCACCGACCATGCCTCCCTCCTGTACCACGACGCCGAGTGGGGCGTACCGGTCTACGAGGACCGGAGGCTCTTCGAGTTCTTCGTCTTGGAGACCGCGCAGGCCGGGCTAAGCTGGCGCCTCATCCTCCATCGCCGCGAGGGCTACCGGGAGGCGTTCGCGGGGTTCGACCCTGCGGCGGTCGCGCGGTTCGACGAGAGGGATGTGGCCCGGTTGCTCCTTGACAGGAGGATCGTGCGCAATCGCCGCAAGATCGAGGCGACCATCGTGAATGCCCGCGCGTTCCTCAAGGTTCAGGAAGAATGGGGGAGCTTCAGGCGCTTCATCTGGCACTTCGTTGGGGGTGTCCCCCGCCAGAATCGGTGGGAGACCCCCTCGCAGGTCCCCACGTGGACCCGCGAGTCCCGATTCATCAGCGAGGAGCTCAGGCGACGAGGGTTCCTGTTCCTCGGCCCCACGATCGTCTACGCCCACATGCAGGCCACCGGCATGGTCAACGATCACCTCGTGTCCTGTTACCGCCACGCCGAAGTCGCGGCCTTGGCCTGGAGCCCGTCCGATGCCCTCCGCTGAGCCTCTCGACGTCCTGCTCGTCGTCGGGGAATCCCTCATGCACGAGAGGATGGGGGTCATGGCACTCGCGGCCTCCCTCCGCACCGCGGGATTCTCCGTGGACATGGCGGTGGCGTCTCGTCAACGCCTCGCGGGCATGCGAGCACTCATGCAGAACCGCCGCCCTGCCGTCGTGGGCTACAGCGCGATGACCGGCGAGCATCAGCGCCTCCTCGCCTTGAACGCGAGACTCAAGAAGGACTTCACCTTCCTCGCCGTGTTCGGCGGCCCCCACGCGACCTTCTTCCCCCGGCTCATCGAGGAGCGAGGAGTGGACGCGATCTGCCGAGGCGAGGGGGATCTCGCATTCGTGGAGTTCTGCCGACGGGTGAAAGGGGGGATGGACTGGGAGTCCACCCCGAACTTCGTTGCGCGGCGCGAGGGACGGCTCCTCGAGAACCCCCTCATGCCCCTCGTGGGAGACCTCGATTCGCTGCCCTACCCGGACCGCGAACTCATGTACCGTGCGGATCCTCCGCTGCGGGCGGAGACCCACAAGGTCTTCTTCGCTACCCGCGGGTGCCCGTACGACTGCGCCTACTGCTTCAACCGACAGTACCGGGGCCTGTACCGAGGCCTCGGGGCCATGGTGCGGTACCGATCCGTCGGCCACCTCATCGGTGAGATCCAGGAGGTGAAGAGCCGCTACCCCCTCGACGTCGTCTGGATCGACGACGACACGTTCCTCCTCAAGCCCCCCGGGTGGCTCGAAGACTTCGCGAGGCAGTACCGAGACCGCATCGGTCTGCCCCTGAGCTGCAACGTGCGCGCAGACCTCGTCCATGAACCTGTGATCAGGATGCTGAGGGACGCCGGGCTCGACTCCGTATGGATGGGCGTGGAGTGTGGCAACGACGAGGTTGCCCGGCACATCCTCCACCGCAACCTCACCTCGGACCAGATCCGCGCCGCCGCGCGCGTGCTTCGGGATGCAGGGATCAAGGTCGTCACGCAGAACCTCCTCGGCCTGCCGGTCGACCACCCCTACGAGGTCGACCGGCAGACCCTGGACCTCAACGTCGAGATCAGGCCGACCTACGCGTGGTCGTCCATCCTCTACCCCTACCCCGGCACCGCCATCGAGGCCTACGCCCGCGACAAGGGGTTCCTCCGCGGGCCGGTGAGGTTCCTCGAGACGAACAAGCGGGCCTCGATGCTCGCGTTCAGAGACCCGAAGGTGAAGCGCCGCGTGGAGAACCTCCACAAGCTCTTCGGCATCATCGTGCGGTTCCGGTTCCTACGGCACGCCTGCGACGCCCTGTGCTCCCTCCCGCTGGACTGGCTCTACACGCCCCTGTACTACCTCTGGTACGGCTATGTGGTGAAGACGAAGCTCTACCCGTTCCGCTCCCCGCTGAGGGAGATTGGCCACTACGTGAGCTTGTGGTGGCGTTTCGTGAGGAAGCGCTAGGCTCTTCTCCTCGTCGCTCCAGACCACAGCCTGTCGCACGCAGAGTCGTGAGGGACGCGTGGCGAAGGATCTCGGCGGCTCCGGCGAGCCCGAAGGTTCCCTCGCCGAACCGTGCGGTGTCGACGTCCACCCCTTGTGCGATCGTGCGCGCCTCGTGGGCGAGTGCGACCGTGACGCTCCGTTGAGGCTCCTCGATCGATTCGCGATCGAACCCCTTGTGGTCCCTAGACGTCTGATCCTCGTCCACAACGACCGCGCGCGGGAGCGACGCGGCGAGCTCCTCCAATGGGACCCGGTACGCGACCGAAACCCCTTCCCGTGCCTCGAGGCCCCCCCGGGAGACGAACGAGGTGGGGGAACAGGCGGAGCGAGGCCAGGGGCAGGGGCGTGGTGATCCCCACGTCATGCCAACGGCGCCGAGGAACTCGAGCCACCGTCGGGCCCTCCGAGCCGCCGGAGACTCCTCGGGGCTACGGTGGCCTCCCGGCCCCCCGCCCCTCGGTGAGGCCTGCCCGTGTCGAGGAGCGCGAAGCGAGCGCGGCCCCGATCATGCCCGCGTCGTTGCGCAAGGCCGCAGGCACCACAGGCGTGCACAGCACGAGGCGATCGGAGAACTTCTCGAACCTCTTGCTCGCCCCTCCTCCCACGATGATGAGATCGGGCCAGAACAACCCCTCGAGGTGTCGAAGGTACTCATTGAACCGCCCCCCCCACTCCTCCCACGAGAGGTCCTCGCGCTTGCGCACGGCGTCCGAGGCGTAGCGTTCCGCCTCCATGCCGTGGAGCAGGAGGTGCCCGAGCTCGGCGTTGGGCACGAGCCGTCCCCCGGTGAAGACCGCGGTTCCCAGCCCGGTGCCGACGGTCACCACGATCACGACCCCGTTGGCGTTCCTCCCGGCACCGAACCTCATCTCCGCGATGCCGGCGGCATCCGCATCGTTGAGCACCGTGGTCGGGCACCCGGTCGCCTCAGAGAAGAGCGCAGCGGCGTCCACGCCGATCCACGAGGGATCGATGTTCGCCGCCGTGCGCACGATCCCGTGGCGCACGACCGCCGGGAACCCGCAGCCAACAGGGCCATCCCATCCGAAGGACGAGACGACCCTCTTCACCGCCTCTGCGACGGCAGAGGGGGTGGCCGGCTCAGGGGTGGGGATCCGGACCCGCTCGGCCAACGATCGCCCGGTGTCCGTGTCGACCGGGTACCCCTTGACGCCGGAGCCTCCGACGTCCACGCCGAGCACGTACACGGGCGACCGCTCCTCTCCCGCAGGGGTCGGACCTCCCCGGACGCGAGCCACGCCTCGCCCTCCACCCACGTGAGGCCGCAGCCCCTCAGGTGCCATGGGTTCGCACGTAGCGGGCGTAGCGCATGTCCAGGTAGACCTTCCGCAAGAAGGTGGCGAGGAAGAAGCTCACGATGACCGCCGCGATGACGTCCAGGTGTGCCTGCACCAACAGGGCCGCACAGATCGCCACCCCCAGCACGAGGGCGGCGATGTTCGCCACGCGCAACGTTGAGGAACCGAGGACCTTGAAGTGCTCGGGACCGACGAGGTACTCGGCGGTGTCCTCCGTCGCCTGAGTCTGGCGTCTATCCGGGAGCATGCGGACCGCGAGGAAGCTCAAGAGATAAGCCATGGACCCGATGAAGATGAGCAGGGCGATGGACATGGACTGCCCTGGGGCGGCAGGGATGCCAAAGAGCGTGGTCTGGAGGCTCCGGAAGATCCCGTAGTTCAGGCCGTTGTCGTAGAGCCACGATCCACTCGCGTACGAGAACGAGTACGCGAGGTTCGCGACCGACATGAAGCCCGCGAACAGTGAGCCGGCCGCGTTCACCGGGATCACGGCGCCGACGAGGCTGAACGTGCTCATGCGGATGAAGGAGGCGAGGATCGCCATGAGGAAGTTGTACGCGGCGTAGTAGCCCCATCGCACGGCCGCGAGTCGCCCGGACGGCACGAACCGCTCGGTGAGGAGGGAACGCTCAACCTCGCCCTCAACCCGTCGGTAGGCCTCGAAGCCGAGGCACGACCTCTCCCACTCGGTCCTCCACCGGATCGTGTCGGCCCCTGCGACCCCAGGCACGACCGACAGGTGGAGCGGGCCTCCGTCCCCGTCATCCACCTGCAGGGTCACCGGGCCTCCGTGCGGGGCCTGCGGCACGGACGCGCGGTCGGAGACTGCCCCCTGTTCCTCACCGACGCCCAAGGTCCCCAGCGAGTCCTCCCCTGCCCCCACGGAGAGCGGGCCGAAGGTGCGACGGGTTCCATCCACGGCGACGCGCTCCAGCCAATACTCGCGCGGCCCTCCCTCGGTCGGGGGCGCGACCAGCCGGTAGTCCCGAGGCTTGCCCCACGTCCCCGCCCCAGGGAGCGCCGCGTGGATGCTCGTGGTGATCTGTGAGAACCACGGCTCGACGAGCGCGTACTGGGTGAGGTTGACGCAGATGCTCAGGAGGATGAACACGCGGAACACCGCCTTGAGCCCGAACTGATCCTGCCACTTCACACCCTTCTTCGCGAACCAGAGCACCCCGAGAAACGCTCCGGCATAGGCCATGCTGTCGGCGAAGCCGATTTGAGTCTGAGAAAATCCGATGGTTGTAATGAGGTAGTTAGTCCACAGGGCGCCGAGAGCAGGCTGGAAGTGAAATAGAAAATAGAAAACAACGATCCAGAGGATAGGCCCAGTATTGAGTCCATCCCAGAAGTGCTTAACAGAATTCTTGATGGGAACAGAGTGTGCCGTGTCTTTTGGGAGGCGGGTCACGACCAAGAGCACGAGCATTGGGACGGCCGCGAGCCCGAAGAGGAGGTACTCGATCGGCACATTGTCTGCGATCCACCCTCCCGAGGCGCTCCCCACGATGCTCGTCCCGTAGATGGCAGCCCAGCAGATCGCCTGGTTCAACCCCACGGTGGCGGCCTTCGAGCGTCCGGTACTCTTGCTCTCTTCGTCTCCCGTGATGACCGTCGCTCGGTCGACCGCGACATCCGTGCACGCGAAGAAGATCGAGAGCACAAACATCAGCCAGAAGAAGATCACGGCAGATGTATCAAGGAACGGCGTCATTATATAAAACAAAACGCCTGACCCGAGCAGGAAAAGGAGGGCGATTTTGGTCTTACCAAAGGCATCCATGAGGAAGCCTATGAGCGGCTTGAAGCTCCACGCGAGGTAGGAGCGAGAGAACATGTTCTGTGTGGCGGCCTCGGTCAGTCCATAGTTGAAGCGGAAGTGTCTGAAGAAGGACTGGTAGGTGATTCCCTGGAATGGGTTGGCCAGGCCTTGGAGCACGTACTCCATGGCGAACAGGACCTTGAACGGGTTCCAGCCGAAGATCGTCTTCATCGGGGGCGTGTCCTTCGCAGGCGCGCTCACGGGATCGTGCGGTGCGTGGTGCTCGGGCATGGGGCCCTCTCCTCCTCTCCAAGGGACATGGACGAACGCACCGATGACTAGGCCATGGTATGCATCGGATGTCCGATGCAGGAACGGAAGGTCACGCTTGTCAAGGATCAGGCGGGGGCTGGGTGGACCCGTCGTGTGAGGGGATACCCCAGAGGGCCACGACCTCTCCGTAGTAGACCATGTGGTAGTCTTTCTTCGGGTACTCTTCGTCGAGGGACGGGTCGACGAACTCCGAAGGATCAAACCGATGTCGGTAGATGGTGCGACACTCGATGACGAGGTCGGCCTCGCGGAACGAGGGGGAGGGGACCTTCGACGAGGGCATCGGCGTGAGGCCGCAGCCGGTCAACTTGTCGCCGTTTCTGCCCGAGGTGGTTCCCAGGCGGACCAGGGCCTCACGGTGTTCCTCGGGGAAGGCGCACAGGGTGAAGGTGGGGTGAGTCTCCATGAAGTGGAACGTGTGGCGACTCGGTCGCACCACGACCTGGGCGAATGGCCTGTTCCACATGACGCCGAGGCTTCCCCAGGCAACGGTCATGACGTTGAACGAGCCCGATGCCCAGTCGCCGGCAGCGAGCAGCAGCCAGCGCCTGGACCAAAGGCCGAACGGGTTGACTCTAAGGGAATCGGGGTGAATCTCGACGCGGTCCATCTGTGCCTCCGTGTGGCGAGTTTCGTGAGGGGTGAGGATGTTAGTGGCCTCGTGCACCGAACTCAACTGCGCCATCCCGCACGGCGGACTGGTCTTCTGGCGCACGCAGGGCGAACTTGCAGGGACTTGAGCCCCCTTCGCGGCACAGGCGGGGGAGTGCGCGTGTGGAACCCCGTGGGGGACCGGTGGGTAGGCAGGGTGAACGCGACCGTTCGCCCCGCGCGTGCCGCGCAAGGTGCGAGGCCTTGGGCCCTCTGCGTCGGAGCGTGCGAGGTCGTGTGTGCCAAGGCGCGCGAGGCACGGTCGTTGAGGAAGGGAGACCATGAGCGAAGGAACAGGCAAGGACGGTTCCGAGAGCTTCGAGCGCATGCTGGAGCGCATCCAGGAGAAGCTGCAGAGCATCCTCGGAGACCAGTACGGGATAAAGGTGATGGTACCTGCGGCGAAGCCAGCGGCGCCTCCGGGCGAGGGACCCACGGAGGAGAAGCTGCACATCCGGTTCGATCGCCTCCCCTCCGAGCTGGAGGCGAGGCTGCGGGAGTTCGTGATCGGTCAGGACGAGGCGACGAAGGCCATGGCCACCAAGGTGTGCACGCACTTCCACAGGGTGGCGTGGGAGGCCGCGTCGCCGGATCGGTCTCGCCTCGTCGGAGAGGTGAAGGCCAACATGCTCATCATCGGCCCCACCGGGGTCGGCAAGACCTACATCGTCCGGCTCATTGCCGACGAGCTCGGCGTGCCGTTCGTCAAGGCGGACGCGACGAAGTTCTCGGAGACCGGTTACGTGGGCGGGGACGTGGATCAGCTCGTCCGGGACCTCGTGCACCAGGCCAACGGTTCGATCGCCCTCGCGGAACACGGGATCATCTACCTCGACGAGATCGACAAGATCGCCTCGAGCGGGATCACTGTGGGGCCGGACGTGTCCAGGACCGGCGTCCAGCGCAACCTCTTGAAGCTCATGGAGGAGACCGAGGTCGACCTCCGTGCGCCGTTCGACTTGGCGAGCCAGATGGAGGCCATGATCGAGGCGCAGCGCACCGGACGCGTCCAGAGGAAGAAGATCAACACGCGGAACATCCTCTTCATCATGAGTGGGGCCTTCGTCGGGCTGGAAGACATCATCCGACGCCGTCTCCGTAAGAAGGTGATCGGGTTTGACGCGACGGACGAGGCCCGGCTTGAGGATCCGTTTTGGACGCTGTCTCATGTACGATCAGAGGACCTCATCGCCTACGGGTTCGAGCCGGAGTTCGTGGGGAGATTGCCTGTGGTGATCGTGTTCCGTCCCCTGGACGAGGAGAAGCTCTACGAGATCCTCAAGAACCCCATGAGCCCTCTCACGCAAGGGAAGATCAGAGACTTCGCCTCGTATGGGATCCAGCTCGAGTTCTCCGACGACGCGTTCCGTGAGATCGCGCGTCGGGCTTTCGCGGAAGGGACCGGCGCACGGGGGCTGAAGTCTATCCTCGAGAAGGTGCTGTTGCCCCTCGAGCATGGGCTCCCAGGTTCGGGCATCACGCGGGTGCTCGTCACGGCCGAGACTGTCGCGGATCCGGAGGGTGCCCTGCAGAGCCTTCGGGTGTTCGGGGGGATCGACGCGTTCACCGCTCAGTTCCGCGAGCGCACGGGCATCCGGGTCGACCTCACACCAGCCGCCCGTCGATGGATCGCCTCCCAGGCGAGGGCCCATGGGATGGACACGAGGGAGTACTGTGCGAAGCGGTTCGCCGACTTGGAGTATGCCCTGCAGCTTGCGGGCAAGAAGAGCATTAGGCTGGGGCTTGAGGCCTGCCGCGCTCCGCAGGACTACCTCGACAAGCTCATCAGGGCGGCGTACGCCGAGAGGGCCAAAGGATCGGGTGCCAAGGAGTCGCGGGAGGGCCGTGAGGAGGGTTCGGCCGCGGAGGAGGAACGATGAGTCGGTGGGGTCGGGAGATGCTCGTGGCGGTGGGGATCCTGGGGGGCCTCGCTGGATGCGTGTTCAACCCTGACAAAGAGCCGGGGGATGGCCAGGACCTGCTCCGCACGCCCGAGGGCGTTGTCCTGCAGCTGGCAGACGCGTACCGGAAGAAGGACATCGATCGGTACTTGGCCTGCCTCGTCGACACGTTCGAGTTCCACCTCGTGCCCCGGGACGTGAACGACGTGTGGCCTGCCCCCACGTGGGGCAAGGTGGAGGAGGAACGGTTCCACCGGAACATGTTCGAACGCATGGATCACATCGAGCTGACCCTCACGGGTGACTACGCGAGCAAGATCGCGGACGAACCCGAGACGTGGCGCCTGTACCGAGAGTTTGACCTCCTCCTCTGGGAGACTGCGGACGAACTGTTCGAGCGGGGCGTCGGGTACGGGTGGGCGGAGTTCGTGATACAGCGCCAACCCGACGGGCGCTACGGCATCACCGACTGGTTCGACCTGGAGCAGGAGCCATGAGGCTTCTTCTCGCCGGACTGCTCTCCCTCGCGTGCGCGGCCGGAACCCCACGAGGCGAGGCGTGGCTGAGCGACGGGGATCTGGTCTCGCTCGCGGTTTCGAGGTGCGTGGATTCCCTCGTGGCTGCCTGTCCCTCCCCGACGGAAGGCCCCCTCGTCCTCACCTTGGCGGGGGGAGGAGACGGGGCATGGATGGTCAGGGCGGGGCTCGAACGCGCCCTGCTGGGGCGTGGCTTCTCGCTCATCGAGGGCCCGGTCGACTCGGTGAGGCACACCTTGGAGGTCCGCGTCGCGGACCTGGGGGTTCGGTACCGCCAGGTGAAGCGGCGCGGCGTGCTCATGACCCCGTGGGTCCTGCGGGAAGGATCCTGTACCCTCGTCGGGAGGGTGGTGAGCGGTCTGGGCGAGGTGAAGGCGAGCGTGAGGGTTTCTGATGCCCGACGGGAGTGGACACCGGCTTCCGAGGTCGCGAACCTCACGACTCCGTCGCTGTCTCCCCCAACGCCCGTGCCCACGACTCCGGCCCTCCTCGCACCGCTTGCCGTCGCTGGGTTGGTGGGGACCTTGCTCGCCCTCTTCTTCGTGACGAGCGAGTGATGGGCGCGCGCTGGTGGATCGGGGTGGTGGCCGCTCTCGTGGGGTCCACGTGGTTCCCCGCCCACGCCCAGCCGGATGCGGGCGTGCGCCTGGACATCGACTTCGGCCGTCACCTCTACGCCCAGGGTGAGTATCGCCTCGCGGCCGAGGAGCTCGAGCGATTCGTCACGGCCCACCCGCGTCACCCCGACGCCGACGAAGCGGGCTTCCTCGCCGCTGACTGCTGGGTCCAGCTCGGAGACTGGCCTCAGGCCGCGCGTCGTCTCAGGGCGTTCCTCGCCTCCTATCCCTTGTCCCCCTGGTCCGACCACGCCCGTTTCCGGCTAGCGGCGTGCGAGTTCGAGATGGGACGGTACGCGAGAGCAGAGAGCCTCTACCTCGCGGTAGGCCCGGGGCCAGATGCCACCGAAGCCCTGTTCTGGGCTGGGGAGGCAGCGTTCCGGCGAGGCGAACTCCGGCGCGCCGCCGAGCTGTTGGGCCGAGCGATGGCTGCTCTCCCCGCGGGGGAGATGCGGGGGATCGCGGCGCGGCATCGGGCGGAGGCGCTCCTTAAGGTTGGGCATCCGTCTGAGGCCAGGCAGCTCCTCTGGGACCTCGTCAAGAGTCCCGATGCCCAGCCCGAAGACGCGCTCTCTTTGGCGATCTTGCTCCTCGAGGCCGGGCAACCCGCCGAGGCAGAGGAGGTCCTGCTCGGCATGGGAGGGCGTTGGCCGGCGAGGGAGGAGAGTCGTCTCCACCGCGAGGTACGTGCGCGCTGTGCCTGGGAGCTGGGGCGACGTGAGGAGGCACTTGGGCTCCTCTCGAGCCGTCCCGCCGAGTCACCCCGGCTCCTCGCGTGGATGCTCCTGCAGGAGGGGCGCGCGGCAGAGGCGCGCGACGTGCTCGTGCCCGCCATGCGGCGCCTGGAGGGAATCGAGCGCGCCGAGGCTGCGCTCCTGCTCGGTGCTGCGCTACGGGAGGAGGGGCAGCTCGCGAGCGCGGATTCGGTCCTCCAGGTGGAGAGTGCCGGCATCACGGACCGGGGCTTGCTCTCCCGCGCCATCCTCTTGCGGGCGGCGGTACAGCACGACCTTGGGCGACTCGAGGAGGCACGCCGGACGTTGGATCGGGGCTTGCGCTCATTGGCGACGCGGGCCGACAGCGTCGAAGCGTTTGTGCGTTTGGCGCACCTCTCTGCGGCGCAGGATCGGTTCGACGAGGCGGCCCGATTCTTCCTCGAGGCGAGGGACAGCGCCGAGGGGAACGAGGCCAGACACCTCGCGCTGCAGGCTCTGCTCGCCTCCTACCGAGCCCACTCGTGGGACAAGGTGGACCGCCTCGCGCAGGCCCTCGTGGTCCCTCTGGTCGACAGCCTCGGTGCTCGCGCTGCGTTCTGGCGGGCGGAGGCGCTGGCGCGCCAGGGGCGATGGACCGAAGCCGAAGCGGCGTACAGGGTGGCACTCTCCGGCCTCCCCACCGAGGGAGAACGTGCGGACGCCCTCTTCGGGAGGGCATGGGCGCTCCTGTCGCTGGAGCGTCCGGAGGAAGCGGTCGAGGAGTTCAGGCGGGCCGCCTCCACCGCATCGGGAGGCGACGCCACGGCTCGGGCGCTCGTCCGCGCGGGAGATGTGCTCATGGCGCTGGGCAGGTACGCCGATGCGGCGTCCTCCTACCGGGGGGCTGCCCAGACCATCGCGAGGCGTGAGGTGGGCGACGAGGCGCTCCTGGGACTGGGGAGGGCCCTGTCGATGGCCGGTGAGACCGACGAGGCCGTGGAGGTGCTCGACCGGCTGTTCCGCGCCTCCCCGACCGGAGATCTCGCCGACGACGCGCTGTTCGAGAAGGGGGAGGCGCTGTTCCGCGCGGGGAGGTTCGATGCGGCCGAGGGGGCGTACCGCCTCGTCTTGGACCTGCGTCGCGACCGGGAGCTGCGGGGGAAGGCGCTCTACCGGATCGGTGATTGCCAGTACAATCGGGGGGAGTACTCAAGCGCGCGGGCCACGTACGTGGCGGTGGTGCAGGGGTACCCCGATTCCGACTTCTGGGCCTTTGCCCTCCAGGGGGCCCTGTGGGCCGAGCAGCAGTCCAGGGGTGCAGAGCGGGCGTTGGCCCTCTGCGACAGCTTGCTCGAACGCCCCTGGAACGACCCCCGCCGCGACGCCCTCATCCTCGCCAAGGCGGATCTCTTGGCCGCCCTCGGCCGTGACGAGGAGGCCGCGCCCCTCTACCGAGAGCTCCACAGGCCTGACGCCGACCTCCGTGCGGCGTGGTGCCTGCGTGCACGGCCACAGGAGGCTCGCCGTGCGTTCGAGGAGGTGGCACGGCGGTGGCCAGACTCGCCCGAGGCCGCCGAGGCGCTCTACCAGGCGGCCATGTTCGCCCGTCGTGACGACCCGCAAGCCGCGCGACGGCTTCTGCGCGAGCTCCTCTCTACCTACCCCCGCAGCGACCTGCGCGACGCCGCGTGGTACGAGCTTGGCGCGACCTTCGCGGCTGAACCCGAGTCGGCGCTGCCGATCATGAGGACCCTCGTGCGGACCGGCCGTGCGGAGTGGCGCGACCGGGCATGGGTTTCCGGGGCAGAGGCGCACCTCGCGGCGGGTCGCCCCGACAGCGCGCTCGTGTGGGCCGAGCGCGCCCTCGAGCGTGCAAGCCCGGTCGGTGCGAAGGCTCACTGGGTCGCCGCGAGCGCCTACCTCGCGAAGCACGACTCTACGGAGGCACGCCGCCTCCTCCTCCGTCTCGCCTATCGGTTCCCGAACGACTCGCTCGCCGCCGCCGCGAACCGTGCCGCGAGCACGTTAGCGGTTCCGGGCCGAAAAGCGAACCCGTGACGGCTGCCCTCCTCGTCGTGGTCGCGCTCCTCGGGAGTGACCTGGAGCTCCCCCACGTGCGAGTCGTCGGCACCGTCCGTGTGCCTCCGCCCCAGCGTGAGTTCTGGCCGGTGCCCGAGTTCGCTCACGTGCCCACGTCGCCGGTAGGAGTCCCCCGCCTGCCCGATGTCGAACGGTACGGATCCTTCACGCCCATGGGCGTGGCGGTCCCCGCCGGATTCAGCATCCGGGCCGGGGCCGGTTTCCCCTGTGAGGGGAACATCCTCGTGGGGGTAGGGGAGTCGGGGGGCGGTCTCGCCCTCGGAGGGTGGCGGTATCACGCTGGAGACCTCGAGAGGAGGGGGCTGCGCGCCGGCCTCATCATCGGGGGGGCGTGGGGGAACGTGAGCGTGAGGGGGCAGCGTTGGGACGATCGGCGCGACGGTGTCGAGGTCGCACCAGGGTGGGCACACGGGAGGACGGACCTGACGATCCTCTTGGCCAGAGGGGGCTCCGTTGGGGCCACGCTCACGGCGAATGGTCCCCATGGCGATGGGGTGCACGGCGAGCTGTCCGCCCGCGGCACGCTGCCCACGCTGCACCTGCCCTTCTCCCTCGTGGCAGGGGATCGACGGGCTGAGGCCACCGTCTTCTGGGATGGACTGAGGGGCAGGTTTGGGGCCTGGGCTGGGCCTGTGCTCGTGGACGACGGGTCACGGACGAGATGGACCGTGGCCGGCGGCGTGAGGGTGCAGCCTGTGAGGCTTGGGCCCATGGCGGTCGGGTTGTGCGCGGACCGGGAGCTGTCCCTCGTGGATGCGGCCCTGCTCCGGGAGCGGTTCCCCGCCTCCTCCGTGGTGGCTTCGAGGGCTCGGTTCGTTCCCTGGCGACTCGAGGGTTCCCTCCAGGTGAGGCTGCACCAGGACCTGTGGGCTGGGGGGAGCGTGTCCTCGCGTCGCATCGATACCGATGTGGCCTGGAGAGAGACCGATGAGGGCTGGGAAGTCTCATCCTTGGCGGGGGAGGGCACGGAGGGGGAGTTCTCGGTCGCCTGGCGCACGCCCGAGGCCCTCGTCGAAGCAGGGGTAGGCTGGGAGGGGCTCCGGGTCGACCGGCGCGGCGGAGACGATCCCTCGAGGTGGCCCCTCGTTCCCTCGCACACGTGGTGGGTCCGGGTCCACCGCACGGCTCGGCCGCGCCTGAGGCTCGAACTGGAGAACGACTGGGGCATGCGCACTTGGGAGAACGACCGCCTCTCCGCCAGGGGGGTGTCGGTGGAAGCCGGCTGGCCGCTCGGGAGAGGGTGGGAAGCGTGGATCTCGGCCGGTGCCGCGGGGGGGTGGCGGCTCGCGCCGTTGCGTCGAGGAGTCTCGGCGGGGTTGAGCTGGAGTACGAAGCGTCCCTTCCTGGAGGAGTCATTCCCGTGAATCTGCTGACGCTTGTCGTCAAGGGCGGCGTGTTCATGGTTCCGATCGCCATCGGCTCCCTGGTCGGCCTCGCCGTCTTCATCGAGCGGTACCTCGAGATACGGCGCGCCCGCAGGGGCACGGATCGGCTCGTGTGGGAGGTGCTCACGCTCCTGCGTGAAGACCAGCAGGATCTCGCCCGTGCCCGGTGCAAGATAACCCGTACCCCGGCCGCGAGGCTCCTGTTGGCCGGGATGGAGGCAGGCTCCTCGCGGGAGGCGATCAGGGAGAGCATGGCCATGGCCGGCCAGATCGAGATCGATCGGCTCGAACGGCGAATCGGGGTCCTCGCGATCGTGGCCGCCGCGGCGCCCATGGTCGGGTTCCTGGGCACGGTCACGGGGATGATCCGCGCCTTCATGCAGATCCAGACCCACGCCGGACAAGTGGATGCGAGCATCCTCGCGGGGGGCATCTGGGAGGCCCTCGTCACCACCGCTGCGGGGCTTGTCGTGGGGATCCCCGCGCTCATTGGCCACAACTGGCTCGTGGGCGAGATCGAAGGCCTCACTCACGAGTTGCGCTGGACCTCCTCCGAGTTCCTCCGCTCGGCCCCCACCGGAGGGGATTCGTATGGACCGCTTGTTTGAACCACGAAGGTGGCGCATCTCCTCCATCCCCGCGGTCTCCCTCACGGACATCGTGTTCCTGCTGCTCATCTTCTTCCTGCTCTCCTCGAGCTTCATCGTCCAGCCCGGGATCAAGGTCGACCTCCCTCGCACGCAGACCGCGGAACCAGAGCCGCACAACCGCGTCGTGGTGACGATCACCGAACGCGGGGAGTACTTCATCGGTGCGAGGAGGATCTCGCCCGAGCGACTCGAAGAGGAACTGCGCGACGCGCTCGACCCCCTCCAGGACGTGCCCTCCCTCATCATCCGTGCCGATCGGGTGAGCCAGTTCCATTGGGTGGTGAGCGTGTTGGACGCCGGGCGACGCGTGGGATACCAGCGGTTGCTCATCGCCTCCAAGCCAGAGGAAGGCCGGTGAGTTCGCTCTCGTGGCGATCACCCTCCGCGGCGGGGGTCGCGGGCACGCTCCTCGTGCACCTCGCGTTGGTCATCCTGTTCATCCTCCTCAAGGTGACCGTTCGTCCCATGGTTGCCCCTCCCCTCGAGGTGGAGCTCCTCGCGGGGGACCTTGGGCAGGCGGAGCAGGTGGTGCCTCGGCCGGCGTCTCCCCTGGCGGGGAGCATCCGTGAGCGGCGGGGGGAGGTGGCCCCGTTGCGTCACCCCGTGCGCGCCGAGCCGAGCCCCCCTGACCTCGCCGCAGGGGTGATCCCGGAACGGTTCCCCCCGCCCACCATGCCGAACCCGTCCGCTCTCTCGCCTTCGACGACTCCAGGGGGACGCCTGAGACCGGTACAGGTCTCGCCCGGTCGGGCGGGCCAGTCGGCGGTGAACGTCAAGGTGGAGGGGGCACTCGAGATGCGACGCCTCGTCCACCTCGTCGAGCCCCAGTTCCCAGAGGGGGCATCGTCGGGAGGCGTCGTGAAGGTGCGTCTCGTCGTGACCGCCGATGGCATCGTACGGATCGCCACGATCGTGGTCAAGGCACACCCGCTCTTGGAGGAAGCCGCCCTCTTTGCCCTCCGACAGTGGCGTTTCGTGCCTGCCCCGGGCTCAGCCGACGCCGAGGGGGTCGTCACGGTGGAGTTTGTCCTGAGGTGATCCCGATCCTCGCGCTCGTGGTCATGGCTGGCGCGTCGCCGGCCGAGTGGACCGTGGTGGTCCCCCCCGGTCTGCTGAAATCGCCAGAGGCCATCGCCTCGAGCCCGCACGGAGGATTCTGGGTTGCAGACCGCGGGGCCGCACGTCTGCACCTCTTCTCCGCTCATTGGGAACCCTTATCATCCTTCGGGGGGGTGGGGCAAGGAGGTGGTGCGTTCGCGGATCGCGTTGCCGTCGCCGACCCCGGCGGGCAGTTCGTCTACGCGGCAGACACGGATGGCGGGCGCGTCGTCAAGCTCACCCGAGAGGGAGTGGCCGTTCGTGAGATGATCTGGAAGGGAGACCCGGCCTCGTGGGTGTGGAGGCCTCGGGGCCTCGCTGCCCTCCCGGACGGCAGGGTCTTCGTCGCGGACGAGGTCTCCGGGCGCATCCTCGTGACGGACCCGTTCGATGGCCTCCGTGCCCTCGGAGGCATGACCGAGCGTCCCACTCGCCATCTGAGCGCCTCGGGCATCGCCTGCGAGGGGACGACGCTCGTCGTCGCGGACCCGCTCTCCCGTTCGCTGTGGGTCATGGACGTGCACGGCAATCTACTCGAGCGGATCACGCTCGAAGGCTCTCCAGGGAGTCTGGACCTGCGCGATGATGGGCTCGTTGCCTACGTGGACGAGGAGTCGCAGAGTGTCTGGGTGGTGACCACGAAGGGCGAGGGACACACGATGATCCTCGCCGATCCCTCCGTCGAGCCCTCGGCCGTGTGCTTCACGTCAGACGGAGCCCTGCTCGTGGCGGATCGGCGTGGGGACAGGGTGATCAGGATCGCCGTGCCTCGTCCACCGTGAGGGTCCTTCCCACCGCCTCGGTGGGCGAGCACGGGGTGAGTGGCCTGAAGGCGGATCGTCACCTTCGCATGGAGAGCTCAGGCTGGTACGGAGGAAGACCACTCGGGTGGTCCCTGCGGGCCATCCCGGTGGCGCTTGCCCTGCACGCCGGGGCGTGCGCTGCCCTGGTGAATGCGGGGCCCGGCATCGCGCGGGTCGTCACCTTAGTCCCCCCCCTGCCGCTCGAGTGGAACGTCCCTGACTCGTTCGTGGTGTGGGACTCGTTCGTCGCCCGCACGCCCACGAGGGAGCTCAGGCCACAGCTCGACTTCCGACTCGACCTGCTCCGCGCGAAGGCCCTGTTCCAGCCTTCGCTCGCGGAGAGCACGGTGAAGGTGGGGTACCGGTTCCTCCCCCTTGGGCTCCCGGTCGTGATCCGCCACCGCCTCGCGCCCACGCCCGGAGAGGCCGCCCCTACGGTCACCACACCCCGTCCTTCCTACCCCGCAGACCTCTCCACCGAGACCGAGCTCAGGGTCTCCGGCACGAAGACGATCGGCGTGCGGTTCGGGGCTGGCCGAGACCCAAGCCTCGATCAGGCGCTGCACGTGCAGGTCGCCGGTACGCTCGCCGGGGACGTGGAGGTACGCGCCTCCCTCAGCGACGAGTCGACACCCATCCAGCCGGAGGGGACGACGCAGGAGCTGCGGGAACTCGACCGAGTCGTGATCGAGATGCGGCGCAAGGAGAGCAGCCTCAGCGTCGGGGATTGTGCCGTGACCACCGAAGGGTTCCGGTTCCTGCACCTCCAGCGCAAGACCCAGGGTGCTGCCGCCACCCTCGTGGGGGGTGAGTGGCGAGGCACGTTCGCCGTGGCGTCGAGCAAGGGCCTCTTCGCGAGCGTCGAGATCGAAGGTGTCGAAGGATCCCAGGGACCCTACTCGCTGAGTCAGGCCCTCGGCGGGGCGCGTGGGAGCATGGTCGTCCTCGCGGGGACCGAGCGCGTCTACCTCGACGGTCAGCCCATGACCCGCGGGGTCGACAGGGACTACACCATCGACTACGCGACGGGTGAGCTCACCTTCACCGAGCGTCATCGCATCACGAGCCACAGCAGGATCGCCGTGGACTTCCAGTACACGACCCAGAGTTTCAGACGCGCGCTCTACGCCGCGACGGTGCGCCGTCCGATCGGGCGGATGGCGACGGTGCGCCTCGGTGCGTTCCGCGAGGCGGACGATCCCTCCCAGCCCCTCGAGTGGACGGTGGGGGAGGCCGAGCGGGAGGCGCTCCGTGCCGCGGGCGACGCACCTGGGGGGGCCTCGGTGCCGACCTATCGGTTCGTCGGCTTCGGTCTGGGGACCTACGACACGCTGCACGTGAGCTTCCTCGTGCCTTCCCCCGGTGGGGGGTGGACGGCGCGCTTCGACTCCGTTGGCGGTGAGAGAGGATCCTACCGGAGGGTCGGGCAACGCTTCGAGTACTTCGGCCCTCGTGGCGGCCCCTTCGTCGCCGTTGCCGAGAGCACCGGGGTCGGTGACTACGCGAGGCAGACGGCGATCATCCTTGTGCCTGGTGGCACCCCGCACGAGGTTCCAGAAGGCGATGCCATCCCGACGGGATCGGACCGGTCTCGGTTGGGCGGTTCGTTCGAGGCCACCTTCCTCCGCGCCCGAGGGGGTGACTACGTCCGCACCGATGTGCGCACCTGGACCTACGTGGGGCCTGGTCATGGAGACTACGTCGCCTCCCGTACCCTCCCGTCACCCAAGCGCCATCAGGCGGCGGTGCTGGGGGTACAGGCGGGCGGAGGAGCGCTGCGGGTCGACATCGAGGCAGCCGTGAGCGATTTCGATGCGAACACCCTCTCCCCCCTCGACGACGCCGACAATGCGAGCGCGGCGGTGGAGGCCCACGCGATCATCGGCGGGGGGAGTCGTGGGTGGCAGACGTCCCTCGCGTGGCGTTCCCAAGGGGTGGGGTTCACCGTGCCCGACCGCGCGCGGCCCGTCGACTGGGAGCGCGCCTGGAGTCTGACCACAAGCGGGGGCTCCGAGGACGAGGGGTCGCTCGACGTCACGCTCTCTGGGGCCAGGGGCCGCCTCGGTCTCACCTTCGGCCAGATCCGTCGAGGGGCGACGAGCTCCCGGCGGATACAGACCGAGGGGGCCGGCAAGGGTCCTGGCGCCCTTGTCCTTGCCGGCAGGTTCAACCTCTCGCGCGGCGAGGGGACGCGCTGGTGGACGGACGGGTCGGTCGACCGTCAGGCGTGGTGGGCCCCGATCGTCACGTGGAAGGGGGAACGGTCCGCGATGACCGGGCAAGGGTACTTCGACGCTGGGGCCGGGCTGCGGGTTGGGGAGGCCGGCACGATGGCGAGGATCGTCGCCGGGGAGCGGATCGAGTCCTTCCGGCCGGCGAAACACGAACCGTGGATGCGAAGCGGCGTCGGTCGGTGGTGGCACGTGGGGTTGGCGTCCGGGGCCGACAGGGCCAATGCGAGGCTCGACCTCACGAGGAGCCAGAGCCGTCCCACCGACGAGTACCGTCAGGTGCGTGCGGGGCAGGGTGTGCCTGATCGGGTGACCTCTTCCTTGGGGAATGCCCGCCTCTCCGTGCTGCCCCTCCGCTGGGGACCTCGCCTCGAGCTCGACTACAAGGTCTCAGGCAGGCAGTCGGAGCGCATGGTCGAGGAACTCGTGCCAGAGGAGCCGTGGGAGACAAACGTCGGCGAGTACGACTCCCTCGGGGTCTGGGTGGGTCCGGATCTCGGCACCCACAAGAAACAACTCGTGCCTTCGGGCGGTGCGGAGAGGGTGAACCAAGTCGAGGGGATCGCCGCCCTCCGCCTCGTCCCCGGCCGGTCGCCCCCGCGCTGGCGCAAGGCACTCGCCGGTGACGTCACGATCCGTACGCAGCTGGCGAGCCGGTCGGATGATCTCGTGGGCCTCTGCCTGCTCCGACCGTCGGTGGTGTCTGACGACTCCTTGACCCTCAGGCAATGGGTGCGCGCCGATGTGTCCCTCCACGTCCAGCCGTTCAGTCAAGGGTTCAGCATCGTCGGCCAGGCTTCGTTCTCCACCGACACCGACAACCGCAGGACGGATCGGAGGACGCATCGGGACCAGGCACGTACGAGCCTCAGTGCGCGGGGCATGCGCCTGTGGCGGGCGACCATCGACCTCACCGCCTTTCGCTCCCACGCGGACGACGTGGAGGAGGCCGTGGCGCGCGAGGGGGGATCCGTCACCACCACGAGCAGGGTCTACGGTCTGACCCCCCAGGTTTCGCTCCCGGTCGCCCAGAGGCTCGAGGCGGTGGTGACGGGAGAGCTCTCTCGAGAACGCGCCGGGCGGGAGGTGCACGGATCAGAGCCAACCGAGGCGACCCTATGGACCGCGGGCGCGAATCCAGGGCTGCGGGTGAGCCTTCCCGGCAAGGGGCGAGTACTCTTCGAATCCCAGGTCGCGTGGCGGAAGGCACGAGGGCCATGGTCGCGACTCGCCCCCTTCCTGCGGCGGGCCGACCTTCCGGGAACGGTGAGGCTCCTCAGGGTAAGAGGAGAGTACCGGGTGCAGGAGAAGGTGACCCTCACCGGGTCCTTGAGGGTTGGCAGGGAGCCGACGCGTGGGAAGGTGACGGAGGGATCCATGGAGCTGGTCGCCTACCTATGATCCCCTTCCTCCTGTTCCTGCTCCTCACCCATTGGGACGTTGAGGGCGTTCTCGAACCCTCGCTCAGGTCGTTGGTGGGGGACAGTGGCGAGGCTTCATCCCTCGAGGAGGAATCCCTCAAGGAGCTCCTCCTGCGCCGCGTCGGCACGAGGGGGTTCTTCGAAGCCGCGTTCGAGACCACCTCGACCGACACCTCGCGGATCCTGCGCCTCGTGTGGGGGAGACGCTACGAGGTGGGGCGGGTCGTGGTGGATGGCTCCGCGGTGGGCACCGAGCGAGAACGGGCCCTCCTCGAAGGCCTCGCAGGTTCACCCTGGGACGCCGACGCGATCACCCTGGCCATGGAGCGGCTCGTGCGGGCGCACGAAGAGATCGGCTACCCGTTCGCCAGCCTCGCGATCCGACACTACGACGTCGACACCCTCTCAGGGTCGATCTCGCTGAGGATCGGGGTGACCCCTGGGCCCCGCACGAAGGTTGAACGAGTGGACCTCCCCCCCGGCGTGCGCACCCGCGGCAGGGTGGCGGCGCGGCTGGCGGGCATCGGCGTGGGTCGCTACTACCGCCAGAGCCAGATGGATGCGGCCGTGGGGAGACTCAAGGCGTCCGGCTACTTCGCCTCGGTCGGGTCATTGACCTTGACCAGTGGCACCAACCCCCATTCGGTCGTCGTGCACATCCCGCTCACCGAGCGTGCCACGCACTCCCTGCGCGGCGCGGTTGGGTTCTCGAGGAGGAGCGCCCTCGTCGGGAGCGTCCAGGCGAGGCTGCGCAACATCGCGGGGACCGCCCGCGAGGCCTCCGTGACATGGCAGGCACGCGGTGCCGGGAGGGTCGACCTCGGGCTCGGTTACCGAGAGCCCTGGCTTCTGGGACTCCCGCCGTCCCTTGAGGTGGAGGTCCACCATTCGTCGGAGGACACGCTCTGGGTCGAGCGAGAAGGAGCCATCGGCCTCTCCTGGAACCTCGGCGGTGGGGTCACGGGAAGCCTCGGGTACCGGGCGAGGAGGGTGATTCCTGGGGACACCGAGGCCTTCCCCCCCACGCGCAGCACCGAGGCGTGGGGTCGAGCGGTGTGGGACCGGCTCGACGCGGATTTCCTCCCCCCCCGCGGGCTGTGGGTGCACCTCGAGGGTGCGTACCGCACCTTGGCGAACCTCTCGTCAGGAGGCGAGTTCCCCGTCGTGCGGCTCGAGCTTGATGCACGACGTGCCTTCGGCGTGGGTCCCTCGGCATCTGTTGTCATGTCAGGGTCGGTGAGGCTGGCGATCCACGGCGAGCCCTCACTCCCGGTTCCCGAGCGCTACCCCCTGGGGGGGGCGCGCAGCGTGAGGGGATACCGCGAAGGGCAGTTCCGTACGGACGGAGCGGGGTGGGCCAGCCTCGAGTGCCACCGTGCCTCCCCCACACGCACGTCGTCGGTCTTCGTGTTCGCAGACGTCGGGGTATGTCGCGGGGAGGATGACGACGTGTTCCTCGTAGGCCTTGGCCCGGGGGTCACGGCGCGCACGAGCCTGGGCCTCGCGGAAATCGCCTACGGGGTCCCTCGCGGCTCTTCGGTCCTTGAGGGCCGAGTCCACCTCTCGTTCGGTCGGTCCTTCTGACCCGAGGGGGACGCCCGACTAGTCCACGACCTCGTACACCGTGTCCTGGATGAGCACCTGGACCCGGGGCCCCACCGCGAGCCACTGCGGGGCGCGTGGATCAAGGGCCAGGAGCGCGAAGTACTCGTCGGACCCAACCACGACCCTCACCCGGGGGGCCTGGGGTCGAGACGACACCATCGCGTCGACCCAGACCGAATCGTTGAGGTAGAAGGTCTTTCCTGCCACGTACTGATTCCTCGCCTCGGACAGGACGCGCTCCACCCGCTCGGCGGCCTCAGGGGCCACCGTGGCACGGCCCGCGCGCTCCATCTGCACGCTCGCCGCCCTCGGAGCCTCCACGCCCTTCGCTCGCTTGAGCGCATCCAATCCAATGGCGCCGGCGACCCCGGCTTCCCCACCGATCGCCCGACGCAGCTCACGATAGATCTTCCCGGTCGCGTCTCGCACCTCCGCGTCGAACAGGGGGAGGGTGCGCTGGGAACTCGCGACCCCGCGCCGCTCTTCGTCCTCCACGATGAGGAAGGCCGTGTACGGGGTGACGATGCCCCACCTGCGCGCGAGGTCCACGATCTCCTCTCGCAGCTCAGGACTCTCGCCGCCGTGCCGGATCTGATCAAGGAGGTAGCCCACCCGCCGAGTCGCCCACAGGCGAGGGATGAAGGCGTGCGCAAGCGACGACTGAGGGAAGCTCGCCTCCTGGGTGAAAGTGCGGGACGCGCCCTGGGCGGTGCCCGCGAGTCGTACCTCCGCGCGCCCGTCACCTGAGTACCGACCGAGGACCACGAGCTGCTCTCCCTTGAACAGGTCAGGCAGGTGAGGGGGCACGATCTTCGCCAGACGCACGCCTCCGCCGACCGAGAGCTGCAGGTCGGTGAGGACTGGCTCGCTCACCTTCGTGAAGAACGAGGAGACCTTGAGCTCGATGTCCTCCTCGGGAAGCACGTACTGGCTTGCCGCGCGCGTCTTCTCCGTGAGGAGGTCGAGCAGGTGGGCGTTCACGTCCGTGCCGAGGCCGAAGCAGAAGATGCGGATCGGCAGGTCACCCACCTTCTGCATGACCGTCCGGACGATCTCCTCAGGGGCGGTCGGACCCACGGTCGGTATCCCGTCGGTGAGGAACACCACCATGAACGGTCGGGTCGTCGCGCGGGGTGCGAGGCCGATGGCGGCGAGGAGGGCGTCCTGGATCGCGGTCCCCCCCATCGGCCTGAGGCCTTCGAGGAAGGAGGAGGCTTCCTCGACGCGGGTGGCGGATGCCTCCTGGAGGCCGCCGAACAACCCCTCCACGTCGGTCGAGAAGCGGATGACCTCGAACCGATCGTGAGGGTTGAGGTTCCTCAGGCAGAAGGAGAGGGCGCGTGTGGCCTGGCCGAGCTTGCCACGGTCAGCCATGGAACCGGAGGTGTCGAGCACGAACACCACGTCCTTGTCCACCACCCGTGCTCCCTCGATCGGAGGGGACGCCAAGAGGAGGAAGTACCCGCCGTCGGGGTCGCCCACCTCCCGGTACGTGAGGACCTGTATGCCCACCTCCTGCGCATCCTCGGGGGCGAAGAAGAGGTGGAAATCCGCGTCGGGTCGCACGTTGGAGGCCTCGTACGCCACGGTGGAGTGCGTCGGCGAACGGGTCGTGACCTGCACGGGAAGGGACGGACAGAACACCGTCCGTATCCGGCTCGTGCAGGCAATGTCCACCGTGACCGAGACGCTCTTCAGAGGGGCGGAAGAGAACTTCTCCGTGTCGAGCGGGTAGACGTAGGAGACGAGGCCACCCTCGCGACGCAGGAGCTCGGTGTACACGAGCCTCACGCGTTTGGAGCCTCGTGGCTCGATGGGGAAGACCCGAACCTTAAACAGAGACTGCCCTGCATACTGGAGGAGGGCCGGATCCTTGAGGCGTCGCACGATATCCTCGTAGATCTGGCGGGCTTTCTCTGCGTCGAGTAGCTCTGCTTCCACCTCCCTGCCGTCGATGTCGAGAGAGAACTTGTCGATGTGGGCCCCTTTCGGTATCGGGAAGAGGTAGATGCCTTCCAAGCCCTGATCGTTCGGGTTGAAGAACACCTGGTCCACCTCGGTGACGGCAACCTGATCCTCGACGTGGGCGGTCACGTGGTGGTAGGTGATCTCCAGCGGGGCGGACGGGCGCACGTCCGGGGGCACAGGCCACGGGTGGGGGGGACGTGGGAAGGGGGGGTGAGGGATGACGATGATCCCATCAGCGGAGGCAATCCCCGTCAGGGCACACGCGACCAAGAACCCGGTGATCACGCGCATGGTGCACATCTTTTCCTCCTCGGTGAAGGGATCCTCCTCCTACACCCTCGGGGCCCTTTGAGGGTTCCTCGCCTCTGCCCTGGGCTAGACGGGTTCGATGCAGGTGGTCCAGCGGACGAAGGAGCCCTGCGCCTCGACCCGGAGCGTCGTGGTCGGCTCACGGGACTCAAACCGTCCGGAATACCAGCCCAGCAGGGGCTGGAGGCTCCCCCGGTAAGCGCGGATGGTGCCGGGCCCACGAACGGTCAGGCGTATCCGACCGGACGGAGCGGCAAGGTCCGCCTCCTTTGCCTGGAGGCTGATCACCGCGCACGAGGGGTGGAGATGCCAGTGGAGACACGCGTGGAACGGCGCGCGGCCGCACAGGGAATCCTCGACGACGAGGCACCCCGGGGAGAGGGTCATCCTCCTCCGGTGGGAGACCCTTTGGCGGAGCCGATGGTAGCCCGTGTGGGACGCGCGCAGGGAGAAGCCGTGGCTCCCCACCCGGTGCCTCGCCACGCACGTGTAGGGGGCTCGCCATGTGAAGTCGTCTACAGGGACCGCCTGGCTGACCCCCTCGACCTCCACGGTCGAGTGGGCGGCCGTTGAGCGGAAGTAATCCCGCCACGGCTGTTCCTGGTACGTGAAGGTCCCCGGATCGACCACGATGGGTTCGCCCCCACGCCACACGGACAGGCTGAGGGCATGCGCGTGTCCGTGCCCGAACAGAGGCGCCAGCCCGAGGTTCCCCAAAGCGCACAGCACCGTGAGGTCTCCCGATCGCCCGAGGGCGAAGGAGCTGCAGGCGAACCCTTCCGCCACGGACGGGGGGCTGGCTGAGGTTCGGGTCGGGTCGGGGGAGCAGGCCACAGGATCCGCGAACGGGAGGAGTCGCGCATCGTCGGAGTCGCCGAAGGAGGGCATGCCCCCGCACCATGCCGCCACGCGTGCGCACAGGGCCATCCCCGCGGCCACGCGTGTGCGGACCCGAGCGGGCAAGGGAGGCTGTCCCGCGGCGTGGAGGAGCGAGGAGGCGACCGCGTACACCTCGAGGACGAATGAGAGGTAGGCGAGCGACTCCTCGGCCGGGGCTCCATCTGGGCGGATGCACGAGTCCACGCAACAGGTCAGGAGGTCACGGCCCAGCCGCCTCCACCGGGCGGCGCCTGGGAGGGAGGGGTAGCGCGTTCCGACGGCGAGCAGCAGCAGCGCCTCGCCCGCAAGGTGGTTGTGGGGCCGGGGCGAGAGCGAAAGGTGCCATGCGACGTGACTCGTCTGCGTCGCAACACTCTCCCAGAAGAGGGCCTGAGCCGAGGGGGGGTGGGATTCGGTCAGGTCGAGGAAGCACAACCAGGCCATGACTCGGAAGGTCATCTCGAGTGGGCTCGTCCAGTTCACGCCGAGGGGGGCTGGGTTTCTCGCGATCCAATCGAGCACGTGGCGCCACCCCGTGGTGAGGAACTCCCTTCGTCGAGTGGCTCGGTAGGCGAGCCCGAGGCTCACGAGCCACTGCATCCTGTTGAGCTCCCACACCCGACGGAGGGCGCCCGCAGGCCACGCAGGAGGGTAGATCCTGACTCGACGGTGAGCAGGCCAGGCGTGGCCGGAGAGGGGATCCACGTGCCAGTTCGGGGCATCGCCGATGGGGACGAGGTGATCCCAAAGGCGGACGTGCCCTCCCAGCACCTCCTCCGCGGCCTGCAGCACATCCGCGTTGACGGGGAAGAAGGGCCGCAGCGAACAGATGGGATCCATCCATGAGGGAAAGGCCCGGTGGCCCCTGGGGAGAACAGCCCCGAGGCGACGGAGGAGGCGGTAGGTGAGGAGGGCCTCCCTCCCGCGGAGGGGGAAGAACGGCGGGCAGTCTCGCACGTTGGTGCTCGAGGAAAGCGCGGGGGGCTTCTCAGCCCGGGGGACCCCGCCGGCGTGCAGGCTCACCAACCCTTTCCATGACCGCTTCCCACACCCTCACCCATCGTTCGGGGTTCTCGCGCATCGCGTCCGCGAACCTCGCGAGCTCCTCACTGGTCATGTGGTGGCGTCTGGCCACGGCGAAGGCGGACTCTGCCGCGGCAGAAGAGTCCATGGCCGAGCGTTGGGCGGTGACGACGTCAGCGTAGAACCTGACGAATCGGTCCTGCGCGTGGTCGTGGTGGCAACGCGAGGCAAGGAGGAGTACCGTTGCCCAGATCAGCCTCTTCTCCATCCTCCTTTGGATCCCTTCCGCACGAGGGTGTAGAGCTCGTGGGAGAGCGCTCGTGCAACCTCTGGCCACTGGTACGCCGCTCCCCGCCGTCGCAAGCGCTTGGCCCAATCGGCCTTGTGGCGGGAGTTCGCGAGGTAGGCCCTGACCTCCCTGATGGCATTCGCGACGGCCCGGGGCGAGACCTTCACGTAGGTGGAGCCCCACGCGATCAGGTAGCGATCGTGCACGGGGATCCTCCAGCCCGCATCCGCCGTGATCTCGTTCATCGCCCAGTTGTCGTCTGGGTGGAGCACCGGGAGACCACTCGCCATCGCTTCGAGGAGGGCCAACCCGAACCCTTCCACCGCAGAGGCCGAGCAGAAGATGTCCGCGGCCGCATACCGAGCGGCAAGCCCGGGGAGCTCGGGGGTGCTCGTGAGTGGGAGACCCAAGCGCTGATCCGTGAGCCCGGTAGGGAACACGACACGGTCCTTCACGTCGTACCGCTGGGCAAGGTCCACAAGGTCCCACCCCCCTTCCCTGAACTGCTCGAATGGCTTGCAGTGGAGGTAGAGGATGATGTCGCGATCCTCTCTCTTTCGCAGCAGCGCCATCGCCTCGATAAGCACGGCCTGTTGCTTGGACCACATGTTCCTCCCCAGGAACATGACGACGAACTTCCCGCTCCACCCGAGGGCCTGACGCACGCGTTCACGTTCCGCCCGCTCCAAGGGGTGGAAGAGGGTGTGGTCCACCGCGGCCGGCACCCATCGGACAGGCACGCCGGTGATCCGGTTCGCCTCGAGTGCCCCCACCCTGTTGTGGGAGAGTGCCCGATCGGCGAGCACGACCGCGCGGATCCACTCCTTGTAGGGCGGGAAGCCCTCCATGGTGTACCAAATCAGCGTGGGGACCCGGACCCCGCTGTCACGGATCGCATCCACGACGAGACGGCAGGTGTGGAGCGCATGATCGACCAGCACGACATCGGGGCGATGCTCCACGAGGAATGGGCCGATGGACGTGAATCCCGGCCCGCTGCCCGCGTGCGGCACCACGACGGGGTAGGGGAGGTCCTTCTCGGGGCCCGAAAACCGCTGGTGAAGCCCGAGGCACACGGGCCGCAGGCCCATGCGCTGGAACTCGTCCGCCAAGTACCTCACTTCGACGCCATACCCGGTCGTGAGCACCGGGCTGTCGCTGATGATGCCGATCTTCACGCGCGATCCTCCGAGGGGGGGGGAGTCGCCTCC
>FWPV01002434.1_pt1 | contig 45823 bp, 44 predicted proteins | sample 2228371 | NCBI WGS metagenome assembly FWPV01 (sample SAMEA103939776, study PRJEB20133) | metagenome
AATACTGAAAAATCTTATGATGCTATTATTGAAGCTATAAAAAGTAAAAGAGGATTTGAAGGTACTGTTGAATTTTTCCCTGAAGAAGGTAAATACCATTACGATGGGCATAGAAATTGTGGTATTAATATGTCACCAGAAGAAACAATCAAACATAATTATATCTGTCCTGTGTGCAATAAAAAACTAACAATAGGAGTCATGCATAGAGTCGAAAAACTTGCTGACAGAGAGAATGGCTTCAAGATGAAAAATGCATTTCCTTATTATTCAATAATTCCTTTGATGGAGATTCTAACAGAAGTCCTGAGAGCAGGTATAAACAGTAAAAGAGTGATAGAAAGTTATTACACTTTACTTGAAAAATTCGGAAACGAATTTAACATCCTTCTTAATATACCTCTGGATGAAATAGAAAAAGCAAATATTCCTCTTTTAAGAGAGGCTATAGATAGAGTACGCACAGGCAATATCCATATAATTCCTGGATATGACGGAGAATTCGGGAAAATAAGCATATTTGAAGAGATAAAAAGGCAGGAAACAAAAGGACAGACAAGACTTTTTTAGAATAATTTACTATAGTTAACCTGAATAATGGGATAGAAGGGCACGTTTTCAACATGCCCTTCTATAATTGCCAGATTTTATAAGACCTTTATTGCAATTTCGGTTAATTTAGGGTCAAATTGAGTATTGACACATCTTTTAAATTCAGAAATGGCAAATTCTTTCCCGGGTGCTCTTCTGTAAGGTCTATCCATTATCATCGAATCATATGATTCAGCCAGATGCAAAATTCTTGCACATAAAGGTATAGCATTACCTTTCAAGCCATCAGGATAACCTTTGCCATCCATTCTTTCATGATGATGCCTTATTATAGGGATTATTTCTTTTCTATATTTTATTTTTTCAAGTATTGAAGCACCATAAACAGGATGTTTTTTTATCATTTCATATTCTTCAGGAGTAAGATTTGATTTATTATCAGACAGAAGATCTATAGCACAAATTTTTCCTATATCATGTAACAGTGCTGCAATTTTAAGGGTTTCAATTTCTTCTTCATTCATGTCGATTGCTTTTGCTATAGCAGTTGCATAAGATGCAACCCTTTGCGAATGGCCACGTGACCATTTATATCTGTCATCAAATGCGCAGGCAATTGCTTCAATAACGCCGATATAGAATTCATCAAGATTCTGGTAAGCAGAACACATATCCTTTAAGGTATCTTCGTAAAAATCTCTGTCTTCTTCCGCTTTTCTTAACAATTCTGTAAGCTTAGCTTCGGATTTAATTAATTCATCTATTTGTATTTTTCTATGAGATATGTCCCTAATAGTTCCGATATAATGAATAATTTTTCCTTTTAAATCCCTTACGGGCATTATGTTTTCTGATATCCATATTTTACTACCATCTTTTCTAAAAACCTGTGTTTCGTATCCGTTTATGGCGTTTTTTTCTTCTGCAAGATGAATTAGTTTTTCTCTTAACTCAGGTTTAACATAAAAAAGACTTCTATCTGATTGAAGTTTTTTTATTAATTCACTTGATTTTTGGTAACCAAAAAGGTTTACGAGTGCTGGATTTGCTAATACATATTTTTCTGACCCTGTCATAAGGTAAATTCCATCAGGTGAGTTTTCAAAGATTTTCTTAAAAATGTTGTCATGTCCTGTTGAATCCTTTTTTTCTGATTTTCCCACCTTTTTAATCGCGGAAACATCTCTTTTAGACTTTTTTGTTTTTTCCATACTCTAAATTTCCCCCTGAAATATTAATCATTAGTTAAAGATAACAGATTGGGGACAGGAAAAAAAATCATAAAAAAGTAAAAAATATTTGTAGTAAAATTACTACAAATATCATTCAACAAGTCTATGTCTTACTGCATATCTAACGATTTCTGTAACAGTTTTCATTTTCATTTTATCAAGAATCCTGTTTTTGTAAGTGCTAACTGTCTGAACGCTTAGAGATAAGGCATTGGCTATATCTTTTGTTTTTTTCCCTGAAGCGAACATGCACATAATCTGATATTCTCGGTTTGAAAGAGTTTTATGAGTTTGTTTTTCATCAAAGATATCAAGTTCTTCAATTATTTTTTCCGCGAGTTCTGAACTAACGTATTTACCACCCTTCGATATTTTCCTGATAGCAGCAACCAGTTCCTCAGGTGCACTTTCTTTTGTAAGGTAACCTGAAGCACCTGCTTTAAGAGCTCTTATTGCATATTGCTCTTCAGGATATATACTGAGCATTAGGACAGGAAGCTTTGGCTTTTTTTTCTTTAATTGTTTTAATACCTCAAGGCCGCTTGCACCTGGCATGGAAATATCGAGTAAAACAATATCGCAGTTTTCTTTATACAGTCTCGAAATGAGGTCTTCTCCCCTTTCTGCCTCGGCAGTAATGAGCATATCAGGAGTCTCGGAAATTATTTGTTTAAGACCTCTTCTTACAACTGCGTGATCATCTGCTATAAAAATCTTTATCATTCAGTGACCCCTTATTATTTTTTAGATAAAATTTTAAAGTGTTTTTTAGTTATAAACTATATATATATTAGCATATGCTTGATTTAAAAATAAAGGATAAAATTTTTTATGATTAAAATTCACATGGTTTGAGAAATATATGCATTTATTCTCGATATCGCACAGTTATCAAGGTTATGAGAAAAAGAATTATGGTATGATATAAAAATGTTAGAGTTCTTAAGACAGATAAGATGGCAGGATCTTGTTGACATTGTATTGATGTCTATAATTATTTATCGTCTTCTTCTCATCATAAAAGGGACAAAAGCTGCGCATATGCTAATCGGTCTCGGGTTACTTCTTGGAGCATCATTTCTTTCGAGATATTTTGAACTTTATACAATTGACTGGCTTATTCAGAGTTTCTGGGCTCAAATAGTTATAGCAATTATAATACTTTTCCAGCCGGAGATTAGAAGGGCTCTGGCACAGATGGGAGAAGCTAAGATATTTAAAAACCTTACTTCTGCTGAGGAACTTAAATCACTCGATGAAATCGTAAGAGCAACTATTGCATTAGCTAACCGCAAAATCGGAGCATTGATTGCTATTGAAAGAGATACAAGTCTTAAAGACTTTGTCGAAATGGGAACTCCTCTTGATGCTAAGGTTACAAGAGAAATACTTCTCAGCATATTTCATCCTACATCTCCCATACACGATGGAGCTGTTGTTATAAAAGGCAACAGGATTATCGCTGCTGGCTGTTTCCTCCCGATAACAATGGGACCGGATATAAGCAAATCTCTTGGTACACGCCATAGAGCTGGATTAGGGCTTTCTGAAGAAACTGACGCAGTAATAATTATTGTTTCTGAAGAAACAGGAAACATATCAATGGCAATGCATGGAAAACTTGAAACCCCTTTAGATATGGGTACGCTTAGAGATATTCTAACAGATATATTTACTAAAAAAGAGAAAAAATGAAAAAACTGATATTTAATAACATTGGCCTGAAAGTAGCTTCTGTTCTGTTAGCTATAGTATTATGGATTTTTGTTACATCAAGAGGACAGTCAGAAATATCCATTGAGGTTCCGGTGGAATTCAAAAATATTCCACAGGGTCTTGAATTAGTCAATTATAGTGTAAAAACAGTGAGTCTTAATATCAGGGGACAGGAAAGACTTATTAAGAATATTAAACCATCTGATATTAGACCTTATGTTGATCTTTCGAGAGCGCGAAAAGGTGAAAGTATTCATTATATAAATAAAGAAGATATTAAAGTGCCACCATCAATTACTATTACTAATGTTAACCCAACAAGTATTAAGGTTTTTACAGAGGAAACTATATCCAGAAAGGTAAAAGTTATACCCGTAATTACAGGTGAACCATCCCGGGGTTATTATGTTAAATTGGTTGAAGTAATACCACAATATGTTACAATTAACGGTATTCGGTCTGAAGTCTTGAAAATTGGCAGTGTAAAAACCGAACCATATGATATTACTGGCATGAGTGATTCTTTTTCGCAGGAACTCAAAATAGACCTTACAGGCAGGAACATAAAACCCGAACCAAAAGAGGTTACTTTGAAAGTAATTATTGTTGAGCGTTAAATATGAAACTTTTTGGTACAGATGGAATAAGAGGAACTGTTAATAAATATCCCATGACTCCCGAGATAGTCTTGAAAGTAGGCATGGCAGCAGGACATGTTCTCAGGCTTAGTTCTGGCAGGAACATGATACTTATTGGAAAAGATACAAGGATTTCGGGTTATATGATCGAAAGTGCTCTAACATCAGGAATTTGTTCAATGGGAATGAATGTTACACTTGTTGGGCCTATTCCAACTCCAGGCGTTGCTTTTCTTACAAGAGCACTCAGGCTTGATGCAGGCATTGTCATATCAGCTTCTCACAATCCATTTTATGACAATGGAATTAAGATATTTTCTTCTGATGGATTTAAACTTCCTGACATTATAGAAGAAAAGATTGAAGAACTTGTTCAGGATGATAATTTATTCAGACATAGACCTGCTGGCGCTGAAATCGGTAAAGCTTTTCGTCTTGATGATGCAACAGGTAGGTATATCGAATATATAAAATCTACCATTCCAAAAGGAATGACTCTTGAAGGCATGAAAATTGTTGTTGATTCAGCAAATGGAGCAGCTTATAAAACAACGCCCTGGCTTTTAAGGGAATTAGGCGCGGAAGTCATTTCAATCAATGATAAACCGGATGGAAAGAATATAAATGAAAACTCAGGTTCATTGCATATAGAAGGACTTCAGAAGGTTGTTAAATATTATAAAGCAGATGCAGGAATAGCCCATGATGGTGATGCTGACAGAACTATTCTTTGCGATGAAAAAGGAAGGATTGTTGATGGAGACCACATACTTGGCATATGGGCTGTAGAAATGAAAAATATGGGCATATTAAAAAACAATGCTGTTGTCTCGACTGTTATGAGCAATTTAGGACTTGAAAAGTATCTTGAGGAGAATGGAATAAAACTGATCAGAACAAAAGTTGGTGATAGATATGTTGTCCAGGAAATGCTCGATGGAGGTTTTAATCTTGGAGGTGAACAATCAGGTCATATAATTTTCCTCGATCATAATACTACAGGAGACGGTCCGATTACCGCGTTGCAGGTTCTGGCTCTAATGAAAAAGAAAAATGCAAAATTATCTTCACTCATCTCAAGAATAAAATTATATCCACAAATCCTTACCAATATTACAGTTGAACGAAAGCAGGATATTAGAGACTTTCCTGAAATTGAAAAATCCATATTTGAGGCTAAACAAAAACTTGGAGATAAAGGTAGAATACTCGTTAGACCTTCTGGAACTGAACCAAAGATAAGAGTAATGATTGAAGGTGAAAATCTTAAATTAATAAAAAAACTCGGTAACGATATTGCAAAAGTCATAAAGAAAAATCTGATGTAAATAATATCATCAAGGGGGGATTTATTATGCAGGTTTAAATAATGTTGCTTATTTTACTATTCTTTACTGGAATCACTGTATATAATCTATTTTCCTGGTTTCCTTTTACATTAATCTTCCTGTCTTCTTTATTATCTTTATTTTCTGTAAGGAAGAAAAAATTTTTATTAATATTTGCCTTAATTTTTGGATTTGCTTACGCTTCATTACGTTCCCATCCCTCTGTTGATATTCCATATACTACTGATATTGTCAGGTTATATGGTGAATGTACTTCTTTTCCTTCCAGAACAAATAGCGGTTTAATAAAACAGGCATTTTATGTAAAAGAAGGCAATAACGGATTATCTAATGTGGAAATCAATCTTCTTTCTGACAGGGAGCTCGAACCCGGGATCGAATACATAGTTCATGTAAAGTTTCTGAAAAGCCATAAAAGATTTAATCCTGAAATTAAAACTCATGATGAGATATACGCAGTCATTGATAAGCCATTACCTGAATTATTAAATAATAACAGGGGTATAAAATTCAAAATAGAAAAATCAAGAGAAAGTATAAAAGAATATCTCGAAAGACATTTTTCATATGATTCTTACTCTTTCCTTGCATCTATAACAACAGGCCATAAAATAACTGTTAATGACAATGTAAGAGAAGCTTTTAACAGAAGCGGTCTTGCACATATTTTAAGTATATCAGGCACACATTTTAGTCTTCTTTCATTGATTATATTCGGTATATTCAGATTCATCTTAAAATGTATGCCATATGAAATATTACAGAGGATAACTATTTATTTGACCCCGTCACAGGCTTCTGCCATTTTATGTTTTCCTTTTATGGTTTTCTATCTATTTTTATCAGGCGCAAATATACCTGCTGTTCGCTCTTTTCTAATGACTTTATTTTTTCTTATAGGATTATTTTCAAATAGAAAAGGATTCTGGTTGAGCTTTATACTGGTGGCTGCTTTTATTATTGTTGTTTCAGATCCCGAATCTCTTTTCAGCCTTTCTTTTCAACTATCATTTGTTGCTGTATTATCAATTGGGTTTGCTTTTAAAATGACCCAGGACAAAATAAAAGGCAACAAAATTATTGTATATATCAAAAAAGCATTACTGATGACTCTTTCAGCTTCTATAATGACAGCACCTCTAACAGCATATTATTTCCATTACTTCTCCTTAATCTCACCTCTATCAAATCTACTTCTTACACCTGTTATAGGATTCACTCTGGTCCCGATATCGGTTATATCAGCATTTATTTTTATTTTAACCGGATATTATCCATTTACAGGGCTTTTATCTTTATTAACAGAAAAAAGTCTACTTCTGGTAGATATATTTTCAAGGCTACCATTTTCAAGTGTAAACATTCCTGATTTTCCTGTTGCAATCATATTTCTTTTTTATTTATTGTTCATCCCGTATTTTATTTTTAAAAGCAAGAAGTATCTTTTGTTTCTACCTTTATTCCCTGTGCTGATATGGGTTTCGATATATTTATTTCATGGAAAAGAATTATCAGTAACTTTTCTTGATGTTGGTCAGGGTGATTCGGCTGTAGTTGAATTTCCGGATAATAAAGTAATGGTTATAGATACAGGAAAGACAGGGAAAGAAACTTCTGCTTTTTTAAAATATATCGGAAGAGATAGAATTAATATGCTTGTAATTTCTCATGCCCATCCTGACCATATGGGAGGTATTGAATATATCCTTGATAAATTTACGGTTAATGAAGTCTGGGATAATGGCAGGATTATATTGCCTGATAAATATAATAATATAACTCATCGCACTCTCGAAAGGGGTGATGTAATAGAATTTTCAGATTACAGAATTTTGTTCTTACATCCGTATGAAGAATTTTATACATCTTCATCGAGAGAATATGACTCAACAAACAATGACTCTCTCGTTATGAAAATAGAATACAATAACAGGTCTTTTCTGTTCACAGGCGATATAGAAAAAGAGGCAGAAAATGATCTGAATCATCTGGGAAAATGGCTTAGAAGCAATATCATAAAAATACCCCATCACGGAGCAAAAACTTCAGTAGATGAAAATTTTTTGACATTGGTTTCACCTGATATGGCTGTGATTAGTTCAGGAAGAGATAATCCATTTGGACATCCGCATGATGAGATGCTCGAAGTTTTGAATAATGTAAAGGTATTTCGGACAGATATTGATGGTGCAATAAAAATTAGTGTTAAATCAGGCTCAATTGAAACAAAATCATTTTCAGATTTTCAAATGATAAAAGCGGATTCTATTCATGAAGAAATAAGAAATATAAAAAATATTTTCTCAACCTGGTAGAAAAAATATTAGTTGAATTAGTGCAATTTCAAGATGAAAGATGCATTATGAAAAATGTAATAGACTAAACTTTGCTCTATGTTCGGGTTAAAGAGAATTGTTGTGCCAAAAAAATTTATGGATCGTCTCCAAAAAAGCTGGTAAGATCATGAGGATTCGAGGGGTCAGGGAGTCAAGGATCCGGGGGAAATGCTTAAGAATTACAAAGACTTAAAATTTTGGCAAAGGACTTATCAACTACAGTTTAGAAATCTACAAATTAACAAAAGGGAAATAAGCACTTGAACCCCTGAATCCTCGAATCCTCGAATTCTCTAATCCTGGAATCCTTGAATCCTTTTTAGCAACTAAATTGGAGAAGAACCAAATAAATAGAGACTATTCATAAGCCAGTCTGTCACATTTTGAATAAGATAAGCTATAATACTTCCAGAATATTGTTAATAAATTTTATACTTCGAGGAGGATCAAATTATTAAACTTCCAGATAAAAGAGGATATTTTGGAAAATATGGAGGAAGGTTTGTCCCTGAAACATTGATGCCTGCTCTTGTGGAACTTGAAGAAGCATATTTGAGTTCGAAAAAAGACAGAGAATTCTTGAAAGAACTTGAATATCTCCAGAAGACATATATCGGAAGGCCTACACCCCTTTATTTTGCAAAACGTTTGACAGAACATCTTGGAGGCGCAAAGATCTATCTCAAGCGTGAAGATCTTGCGCATACTGGTGCCCACAAAATCAACAATGCTGTTGGACAGGTTTTACTCGCAAAAAAAATCGGCAAACAAAGAGTTATAGCCGAAACCGGAGCAGGGCAACATGGAGTTGCAACTGCAACTGCAGCAGCATTATTAGGTCTTAAATGCGATATTTATATGGGAACAGAAGACATGCACAGACAGGCATTAAACGTCTTTAGAATGAGACTGCTCGGGGCCCAGGTTATAGAAGTTCCTGTAGGTTCGAGAACTCTTAAAGACGCAATTAATGAAGCATTAAGGGATTGGACAACAAATGTCCGTAATACCCATTATGTACTCGGGACTGTTTTTGGTCCACATCCTTTTCCTGTAATGGTTAGAGATTTTCAGTCTATAATTGGGAAGGAAGCATATAAGCAAATTTTGAATGCTGAAAAGAAGATGCCCGATTATCTCATAGCATGTATTGGAGGTGGTAGCAATGCAATGGGGCTTTTTTATGAATTTCTAAAAGAAGAAACAAAAATGATAGGAGTTGAAGCCGGAGGTGAAGGTATAGATTCAGGCAAACATGCCGCAAGATTTGCAGGAGGCTCAATTGGTGTTTTTCAGGGTTGCAAGAGTTATCTACTTCAGGATGAAGATGGAAATGTTCTTGGCACACACTCGGTATCTGCAGGGCTCGATTATGCATCAATAGGTCCTGAACACCCATTTCTAAGAGATTCAGAAAGAGTTAGATATACATATGCAACTGATCAGGAAGCTCTTTCTGCATTTGAACTTCTTTCTTATACAGAAGGTATTATCCCTGCTCTTGAATCCGCACACGCTATTGCTGAGGTAGTTAAGCTTGCACCAAATCTTCGGAAAGATGAAATAATAATCGTAAATCTGTCGGGCCGTGGTGATAAAGATGTTCAGCAGGTTGCAAATATTAAGGGAATAAAATTATGAGGACACGGATAAGTAAAAAATTCAGTATGTTAAAAAAGAACAATAAAAAAGCTTTCATACCATATATAATGGCAGGTGATCCTTCTCCTGAAAAATCAAAAGAAAATTTTCTTATGCTTGAAGAATGTGGAGCAGATATAATAGAACTCGGTGTGCCTTTTTCTGACCCGCTCGCAGATGGACCAACAATTCAGCGTGCAGCAGAGAGAGCTCTGAAAAATAATATGACATTGAGAAAAGTGATATCATTAGTTAAGGAAATTAGAGATGTTTCTGAGACTCCTGTTATTCTTATGACTTACTTCAACCCGATTTATAAATACGGGATTTCAGAGTTTATATCTGATGCATCAATTGCAGGTGTTGATGGAATTATAGTCCCTGACCTGCCGCCTGAAGAGGCTGGCGATATTATTGAATTTTCTCGACAGAGAGGAATAGATACCATATTCCTTCTTGCACCAACATCTAATGAAAAAAGAATAAAAAAGGTTGTATATGCTTCTACAGGATTTATTTATTATGTTTCAATTACAGGAATTACTGGTTCTGATATTTTATTTGATGGCTCTATGGAAAAACAGATAAATGATATTAGAAAATATACTGACAAACCAATAGCAGTGGGTTTCGGTGTTTCAAAACCAGAGGATGCCAGAGAGGTTGCTAAAATCGCCGATGGTGTTATTGTTGGAAGCGCTATCGTAAAGAAACTTTATGATCATCCAGCAGAAGCAAAAGATTTTATTAAAAAGTTAAGGGAGGCAATATAAATTTAGTGAATGAATAGCGAAAAGGTGTTTAAAAATTATTATTCATTCTTTATGATTTTATGTACTAACTGAATATGGCATGGTTTAAGAAAACAAAAGATTTAAGATCTGACAAAAAAGTTAAGATTCCAGAAGGGCTGTGGGTTAAGTGCGATAATTGCAAGGAAATCGTTTATAAAAAAGAGATTGAAAAGAACCTTAAGATATGCCCGAAGTGTGGTTATCATTTTAGAATTAGTGCAGTTGAAAGACTTAAATTGATTGTCGATGATGGAAGTTTCGTTGAAATTGACGAAGACCTTGAATCAGGAGATCCTCTGAATTTTAAAGATACTGTTTCCTATAAGGACAGATTAAAGGAATATCAGAAGAAGTGCGGACTCAAGGAAGCAGTAATTTCAGGTGATGCGACCATAAACGGGCATCCTGTCAGTATTATTGTTATGGATTTTTCATTTATGGGTGGAAGTATGGGTTCGGTTGTAGGAGAAAAGGTGTCAAGAGCAGCAGAGCGTGCAATAGATAAGAAGCAGCCATTAGTTACTGTTTCTGCTTCAGGTGGTGCGAGAATGCAGGAAGGTATTTTCTCTCTGATGCAGATGGCAAAGGTATCTGCATCAATTGGAAGACTTAAAGATAATGGAATTCTTTATATCTCCATCCTTTGCGACCCAACTTTTGGTGGAGTTACAGCAAGTTTTGCTTCACTGGGTGACATAATAATTGCTGAGCCTAAAAGTCTTATTGGCTTTGCGGGTCCAAGAGTAATTGAACAGACGATCAAACAACCTTTGCCTGAAGATTTTCAGAGAGCAGAATTTTTACTTGAGCATGGATTGATTGACCTTGTTGTTGAGAGAAAAAATCTTAAAGATACCATCAGTAGAATTTTTGAAATTCTCTTATGAGATATAATGAAATTGTTAATTATTTATATAGCCTTCAGAAGTTTGGGACAAAATTTGGTCTTGATAATATCACGGAAATCTCTGAAAAATTAGGCAATCCACATAAATCTTTTTTATCTATACACATTGCAGGAACAAACGGCAAGGGTTCTACTTCAGCTATAATTGAATCTATTCTCAGAAATGCTGGCTTTAAGACCGGGCTTTTCACATCACCCCATCTTGTAAGTTTTACTGAACGTATCAGGGTTAATGGAGTTGAAATATCAGAAGATGTTGTAATTTCTCTTACAGAAGAAATTAAAGAGATTGTTTCGAGTTTCAAGGATTTCTATCCTACTTTTTTTGAAGTAGTAACTGCTATGGCATTCACTTATTTTCAGAGAAAAAAGATCGATGTTGCAGTAATAGAAGTTGGAATGGGTGGAAGACTCGATTCAACAAATATCATTAACCCTGAAATCTGCATTATTACCCCGGTCAGTTTTGATCATAAAGAATTTCTTGGGAACACTTTACAGGAAATAGCTTTTGAAAAGGCAGGAATTATAAAAAACAATGTTCCTGTGGTCTGTGCCCGGCAGGAGCAGGATGTTTTAAAAGTGATCAATGAAAAGTCCCGGATGATGAATTCTCCACTATTTATTTATGGAAGAGATTTTTTCTCTTTTTTAAAGGAAAATAACAGCCATGGAATATGTTTTGATTATAATGACGGTGATATTGAGATAAAAAACATTTCATTACCTTTATCCGGTGAACATCAAATGGAAAATGCTTCTATTGCTATTAAAGCTTCAATTGAATTTTTTAAAAAAAATAGTTATAACAAACTGTCTAAAAATATAGGAAACATTAAAGAATTAATAAGGAATGGACTGTCATTACTCAAATGGCATGGCAGGCTCGAGTTCATTCATTACAATCCTGATGTCCTTATTGATGGTGCGCATAATCCTGCGGCAGCAACTGTTCTTGCTGGTAATATAAAAAAAGTCTTCCTTAAGAAATACAAAAAGATTATAATGATACTTGGCATAATGAATGACAAGGATATTAAAGGGATTATGGAACCTTTATTACCGATAGCATCGGATTTAATATTCACGGCGCCTTCTTATAATAGAGCAGCGCAGCCGTCTAAGCTTATGAATATTGCAAGAAGTATGGGGTTTAATAGTACACATACCACTGAGAATGTAAATTCAGCAATAAAAAAGGCTTTTTCTTTGTGTAAAGATAATTCTCTGATTGTTATAACAGGTTCATTTTATACTATCGGAGAGGCTTGTGAAATATTCGGTAAGAAGGGGGTCCTGACAAAATTAAGAGAATGTCCGCAAAAGATATAACTTACAGATTAAAACACTCTAAACTTATTCCATTAATTATTCTCATCATTTTCTTATTTTTATTCAATGAAGTAAGAGCAGAAGATAATACATTTATCAATGCATCTTCTCTTGAATATGTAAAAGAGAAATCAACCTATTATGCAAGAGGAAACGTAAAAATTCAGAAAGATAAGACTGTAATTGAAGCTGATTCAATCACATATAATGAAGAAACATCTGAGGCATATGCAGAAGGAAATGTAAAATATGATGATTCGGAACTTTCCTTTACCGCAAGTAAAATTGAGATGAATTTAAATGAAAAAACAGGGATTCTTTATGATGCCCGAATTTTTTTTAAAAAAGATAATTACCATATATCCGGGGAAAAAATAGAGAAAAAAGGTGAAAAACTATATGTTATGCCTGAGGCTTCTTTTACAACCTGTGATGCTCCGGTACCGGCATGGTGTTTTAAAGGAAAAAATATAGAAGCTGTTGTTGGAGAAACATTATTTGCAAAAGATGTAACTTTTCAGATAAAAAATATTCCAGTACTTTATACTCCTTACATGTGGGCTCCTGTCCTTGCTGAAAGAAAGACAGGATTTCTGATGCCTTTAATTGGATATAGCAATTTAAAGGGAATGCATCTCAATGTGCCTTTCTTCTGGGCTATTACAGAGAATCAGGATGCCACCTTTGCCCTTGATTTACATACGAAAAGAGGACTCGGTCAGAGTATCGAATACAGGTATATTTTCCCTGAAGATATAAAAGGTAAATGGTGGATTTATCATATAAATGATACAGAACTCTCTAAGGATTTCTTCGAAATAAAAGCATTACATGACCAGAGGTCAATTAATAAACCCGGAGGCTACATAAATATCAACTATATTAATGAAAAGGAATTCTATAGAGAGTACGAAACAAACCTTGAACTTAGGACAAATAGATTCCTTGAATCAACAGGTGAATTTATGTTGCCGTTTTTAAACTCACGTGCTTATTTACTGTCACAATACTGGATCGATATGAAAGATGATATTATAGAGCCTGCTCAAAAACTTCCTGAAGCGGGATATGTATTGAATCCAATTAAGATCGGACAATTCTGGGTTTCAGGCTCAACATCTTTTTCAAATTTCTGGCGTGAAGAAGAAACCATTGGAAGAAGATTAGATTTTTATCCTGAGGTATCTTACAAAACAGGGACTGATTTAACTTTTTTACAGACAATCGGACTTCGTGAGACAGCTTATTTTCTTGATAGAAGTTCGGATAAAAATATCCATAGAGAATTTTTTGAATATTCTGGAAGTCTTAATTTGAGATTGATAAAAAAATATTCATCTTTTACCCATATTGTTGAGCCAGAGTTTTCGTATCATTTAATCACAGACCCCGGTAAAACACCTCCTGTTTTTGATTCAACAGACATATTCAAGAAAACATCTTTATTTCAAATCGCATTACTGAATAGATTCATAAATAATGGTGGTGAGTTTATGGTTATGCGTTTATCGCAGGGGTATGACACTTATGAAGGAGATAAATCCTTTCAACCAGTTAAACTTGAAATTGCTATAAAAAGACCTGTCTCATTGCGAATGGAAACAAGTTATGATTTAAATACAGGAAGAATGGAAACCTTTAATTCTGACTTTAGTTTCGGCATACCTGCATTATACTTTAATGCAGGGCAAAGATATAACAGAATAAATGAAATTACATACTATACAGCAGGAGTTGGTCTTAACTTTATGAAACCTTTTTATATAGACAGCAGAATATGGTATGATGCTAAAGAACGCGAAACAAGAGATATAACAGTTAATCTGAGGTATATTGGTCAATGCTGGGGATTAAGTTTTGGTTTCACAAAAAGACCTGATGAAACTGCTTTTAGTTTTCTTTTCGAATTAAAAGGCCTTACAAGACCAATCAAAATCAATACCCTGTAAAATTTCAACCACAGAATTTTAATGTCCCGAACCCATGGAATTTATCCTGACCCAGATATAGAACCCGGTATGTTAGCTTTTTAAGCGCATATCCAGCGTTTATTTGCTATTTACTACGTATGATATGCTATGTTAGAAAATCAATTATGTTTCCTGATAAAAAGACATTTTTAAAAGCCATAGATGATACAGGGATACCTGTTATTTACAGGGAAGTAAATTATTCCCTGCCATATCATATATATGAATATTTTTTAAGTCCTAATAGTATATTATTTGAAAGCATAAAAGGTACTGAGTGTATAGCGAGATATTCTTTTATAGGATTTGACCCTTTAATTATTTTGAAAACAAAGGATTTTTTAACTGAAATTACATCTAACACAAAAATAGAAAAATATAATCAGAAACCCCTCGGAATTCTCAAAAATATATTATTCAAGTATCCTCAAAAATTTAATGATGAACTGCCGCCTTTTCAGGGTGGTTTTGCTGGAATGTTTGGTTATGATTTTGTTCAATATTTTGAAAAACTTCCTCGAAATGCCCTTGATGATCTTTGCATTCCTGATGCGCATTTTATGCTTTTTTACAAATTAATAGCATTTGACCATAAGTTGAGAAAATGCTGGATTATATTATCTCCGGGACTCGATAAATTTATTTTGAATAATAAATCAAATAGCACAATAGACTGGTCGGAAGAATATGATATTTCAGAATTTCAAATTCAGGAAATTTTGAAGAAGATTTCGAATAATAATAGATTTTATGTAAATCAGGAGAAGCAAAATAAGAAGATAGACATTATTTATGAGATGACAAAGAAAGAATATATGGATATTGTTAAAAGGGCAAAAGAGTATATTGCAGCCGGAGATATATTTCAGGCTAATCTTTCACAAAGGTTATCGGCGTATATTGAAAATAAGAATACATACCAGATTTATAAAATACTTCGAAGAATAAATCCTTCACCTTTTGCAGCTTATGTGGATTTCGGAGATTATAAAATAATCAGCTCTTCACCTGAGAGGCTTGTAAAAGTAAGAAATCATATAATAGAAACAAGACCTATTGCAGGAACAAGACCGAGGGGTAGAACTTTGAATGAGGATGCAGAAATGAGGGCAGATCTTTTATTGAATGAAAAAGAAAGAGCTGAACACATAATGCTCATAGATCTTGAAAGAAATGATCTTGGCAGGGTATCTGAATATGGTACGGTGAAAGTCAATGAAATGATGATAACAGAAGATTATTCTCACGTCATACATATTGTATCTAATATAAAGGGTGAATTAGTACGTAACAAAGATTGTTTTGATGTTGTTAGAGCAACATTTCCCGGAGGAACAATTACCGGGGTGCCAAAAGTTCGATGCATGGAAATTATTGATGAACTCGAACCGGTAAGGAGAGGACCTTACACAGGTTCTCTGGGTTATATAGGATTTTCTGGAAATATGGATTTAAATATTATTATAAGAACATTTGTTATTAAAGATAATACAGCTTATGTTCAGGCAGGTGCAGGGATAGTGGCAGATTCTGAACCTGAAAGAGAGTATTTTGAGACTCTTAAGAAAGCTGAAGCTCTAATCAAAACTCTTGAATTAGTTTAGTTATCAGAATGCTTGAACATTGCTATAAAGAGAAATTAATAACGCAGGTTAATCTGAATAATGAAGCATATGCTCAAAAGAAATTTTCGCAATCAGCATTATTCTTGATAATGACTTTTTGGGGTTGCCCTGATATACTTATTTTAAATAATTTAGAATCGGAGGTATTCAATTAATGAAATATATTTACTATATATTAGGTTTTCTGATTATAGTTTCTGTTCTTATAGGCATTGAACTTAAAAGCAAGAGAAATATAAATAAAGACATAGCAATTATTATAAATGATAGGGTAATTACATCTGATGAATTAAAGAATTTATATGAAAGTCAGCAGCCTTACAAACAATCTAAGGAAGATTTTATAAACTCCCTCATAACAAAAGAACTCCTCATACAGGAATCCAAAAAAATAGGAATTGACAAGGAAGAACCGTTCAGAAGGTCCATTCAAAATTTCTATGAACAATCTTTAATAAAACAACTTATTGACAGGAAAATATCTTCAACTTCTGTATCTGTAGGTGAAGAAGATGTCAATAATTACATTAATCTAATGAATAAAAAGTATCATGTAAGCATTTTTAATTTGAATAGTCCTGAAGAAGCTGAAAAAATTACTTTGTTACAGGGAGAAAAAAGAGTTTTATTATTTGATGATATGTCTGAGGAAATTAGAGAAAAAATTATAAATCTTAAAACCGGAGAACATACATTACCGATAAAATCAGGGGATAAGTATATTGTTATCAGGGTTGATAAGATTGAAGAATTAAAAGGTATTACTATAAGTCAAGAAGAAAGAGAGAAGATAAAAAAAGTGCTTCTTGATGAGAAGAAAAAGAATCTGATAAATGACTGGATATCCTCTATGAAAACAAAAGCAAAAATAGAGATAAAAGACATCAGTATGTTAAATAAAACAGGGAGATAGACATGAAAAGAACCTGGAGAAGAAAGAACTATTTTATAAAAAAAGATCTGCAAGGTAAGTATATTTTTAGTTTTTTCATATTTGTAATAGCAGGTAGTATAATTTTTACACTTATATTCAGCTTCCTTTCCTCGGATACACTAACGATTGTATATGAAAATTATAATCTGAAAATTGGCAAGACACCACTGGTGCTTTTAAAAGAAATACTTAGCGCACACTGGATATTTATTGTAGTTGGTGGTCTTGTGGTTGTTATACTTTCAATGTTTTTGACCCACAGATTTGCGGGTCCCATTTTTAGATTTGAGCGGTCAATAGATGAGATTACAAATGGAAATTTGAATTTTCAGATAAAATTACGGCAGAAAGATGAAGGCAAAGAACTCGCCGATAAAATCAATCAGATGATTCTAATGTTTTCTGATAATCTTAAGGAAATGAAGAAAATTTCCGAAGAAATAAAGAATGAGCTGGATTCTATAAGGGAAGATTTGAAAGCCAGCAGCCAGTATGAAAATTCTACTCGTAAAATAGATTCTGCAATAAATTTAAACCGAAAACTTTATGATATCCTGCAGAAATTTTCTATTAAAGAAGACAAATAAACAGATATTCTACAACAAAAAATTCTATGCATAAAAAAATTTGCATAATTTTAATTTCTATACTTGCTTTTCATTTATTTTTCAAAACTGCACATGCCGGGGAAATCAGTTCAAGATACACTACTATAATCTATTCAAATGAAACACAATTACGCAGGTTTAATAAGGAAATTAAATTAGGCAGTCTTTCTTATTTAATGAGAAACAAGACATCGATTAACTTTGAGGATGAAATAAAAAATAAGATGGATGTCTTGATAGAAAAGGTAGAATCAATACTTGAAATGTACCCGCGTGAGATTAAAATCAGCATTGTACTCCTGGATTCTGAAAAAGAAGTTCAGGGTATATATCACAGGAAGTACGGGAGGCATGTTGATTTTATTGCATTTTATTCTCCAAAAGATAAAACTATTTATCTCTCAATCAATGATGTAGAACTCGCTGTTCTTGCTCATGAGTTAGCACACGCTGTAATTGATCATTATTATGGAATTACAACACCTGCAAAAATTCATGAAGTTCTTGCTCAATATGTTGAGACGCATTTATTTGATTGAATTTAGAAAAAATTATATAGGCTCTTAATTTAAAACCCAGATGAACTTATATAACCACCTGCAGGTGTGCTACCAGGAAGGCTTATTTCAATGGGAGATAGTCCAGCCCCAAGAGGTGGGGTGTAACCAAGTCCTGTTTCAAATGCTTTTGCAAGCGCTTCGGGATCAACTCCTGCCTCGATTGCGCATCTGGAACAAACATCTGAAGTAACTCCAGCTTCAAGAGCCCCTGTTATGATCTGTTCTAATGTCCCGTTTGCTTCAATCGCACATCTTACAACAAGACAGGCATCGTGGCCAAGTTCTATGCATGCTTTTGTAACTTCTTTGGTATTCATACCTTCGGATAACAACGATTTTACAGTATTACAAATATCTTTTGTTTCTTTATATTTTTTCTGGACATTGCTTTTTATTGTATCGTCTGCCAAGGCGGATAAGGATCCGAATAAAATAAATAAAACTGTTAATATAGCCATGCCTTTTACTTTTTTCATTTTCTTGCTCCTAATTTTTTTTAACAAATAAATAGTTATTTGTCAAGTAAAAACCTTGTTTGCTTAAAAACCTCTTTTCAATATTCAAAAGGCTATTATAAAATACTGAATGCGAAGTATCTTGGTTATATCGAATGAAGCAAAAGATATTGCTTCATTATTTAAATCCTTAACGATTCCTGAAGGAAGACAGGATATCAGGAAAAAAGAAATTTCAATTGGTACTGATTTAGTAAATCTTCTTAAATATGATATAGCTCTCCTTGATCTTGACACTGAGCAATGGAAGCAGAGAATTTCAGAATTAAGAAATTTCATGCCTGTAATTGCTTTTTCCACACCTGACATAAAAAAAGCTGTTGAGGCGATTAAACTTGGAGCTTCTGATTATCTGGAAAAGCCTCTAAGTACAGGGCAGATAGTCGAAATTGTTAAGAAATATAAGAAAAAAATACTTAACACAGAATCGGGGTTTGATGAAGCAATAGGAACAAGCACCTTAATGCAGGAAGTTTTTGGAGTAATTAAGAAAGCAGCTGTCAGTGAAAGTAATGTTCTGATAACTGGTGAAAGTGGAACAGGAAAAGAGCTTGTGGCACGTGCAATTCACAGGTGGAGTCCACGCAAAGAAAATTCTTTTGTAATAATAAATTGTGGTGCTATACCTGATACGCTTCTTGAGTCAGAACTTTTTGGTTTTGAAAAAGGTGCCTTTACTGGTGCAAATTATACAAAAAAGGGACTTCTTGAATTTGCTGACGGAGGCACAGTTTTTTTTGATGAGATAGGGGATGTTTCGCCTCTGTTTCAGGTAAAAATTCTCAGGGTTTTACAGGAAGGAGAAGTGCTGCGAATTGGCGGTTCAAAGCATATCAAGGTTAACCTGAGAATAATATCTGCTACAAACAGAGACCTTGATACCGCCCGTCGAAGAGGATTGTTCAGGGAAGACCTTTTTTATAGGTTGAATGTAATACATATACATTTGCCACCTCTCAGAGATAGAAAGGAAGATATACCCGCACTTGTAAGGCATTTTCTCGAGAAACATTCAATTAAGAGAAAAGACATGTTAATAAAAGATATAAGTGATGAGGCTATGAGCATACTTTTAAATTATGATTATCCAGGAAATATAAGGGAACTCGAAAATATAATTGAACATGCAATATCTTTTGCCGGTGGTCCAAGCATTATACCAGCAAATCTTCCAGCCAGTCTTCTTAAAACTCCTTCTCAGAAAATTAATCCTTCTCCAAGACTCAAGGAAGCTTTGAAGAGTGTAGAAAAAGAATTAATATGGTCTGCATTGCAGAGAACAGGTGGAAACATCTCAAAAGCTGCAATTGAACTTGGAGTGCACAGACAACACCTTCAAAGAAAACTGAAAAGTCTTAAACTTGAAACATAATGTTGCATTGAAGCAAAATGTGACATGCTTGAAAATTAATTCTAATTAAACCGATGCATTATTTTAATTGCTTTTTGTCTGAGCATTCTCTAAAACACTTAAAACAATATCTGTAACAATAAGTTTCAGTTATTCTCTTCGCAATTAATAATTACATTAAATATCAAGTACTTATATTAATGGCACATGGATTGCTTTATCAGGATTGATTATAAAGACATGAATTAATAAGCATATGAAGACTGAGAAAACAGTAGATAGAGGAAGCAAAGAAAAGTTATATGTGCAGATATATTCTATTTTTCTGGAAAAGATAGCTTCTGGAGAATGGCCTGCTGGTTCGCAGATACCTCCTGAAGATGAGTTGTGCAAGATATACGATGTGAGCAAAATCACTGTAAGAGAAGCTATACAGGAGCTTGTAAGAGAAGGATATTTTAGAAGAGTACAGGGAAAAGGAACCTTTGTTACAATTCCAGAGAAACCATATGGAATTGTAATGAGGACAAGATTATCAGAAGATTTCTTTAGAGAGGAGGTGGTTACCGAAAAGGTAATTCTTGAGAGAGGACTAAGAAATATTGATAAGGATACAGAGAATATATTTTTAGTTGATGAGCCGTTATATTATTTTCTTTCAAGAAAAAAAGCAGGTGGAAGAGCTTATATTGAAGAAATATATATTCCATACTACATACTGCCTGGAATTGAAGAAATGAATCTTGAGTCAGTATCTCTTTATGACCTTATCGAAGAAAAAGGTTTAAAGAAAATATTCAAAATATTGCAGACCATTGATTTAACTTTTATTGACGATAAAACATCACAAATATTAGATACAAAAAAAGGAAAGTCAGCTTTAAGAGTCAGACGAAAACTTATCAGTTCTGACGACTCAATAATTGCTTATAGTTCGGCAATTTTGAAGGACGAATTTTCAAGTATTCAAATGGAATTTGAAAGGATCAAATAAACTAAATTAAAGGAGGGATTGTTATGAGTTTCCCAAGAAGAATTTACGAGTTTCTCAAAATGGCATCAGTAGCTCATGCTAAGTGGGATTTTGAAGTATCCATGAACATTATAAGAAACAGGAAGAAGATGTTGATTATACTGATACTTCTTCTGCCAATTCTTGCTGTTTCATGGATTAATGCAGCAGACATTATCGGAGGAAAAACAGCTTATGCACCTGCCCATTATTCAAACCTGATATTTGCTGTCTCGATCGCAGTTGGTCTTGCAGCAGGCCTTATAACAGGATGTATTGGTGCTGGTGGTGGTTTCATTATCACTCCTGCTCTGATGGCAGCGGGTGTTAAGGGTATTCTTGCTGTTGGAACAGATGTCTTTCATATATTTGCAAAAGCAATCATGGGAACCACTGTACATAAAAAACTTGGAAACGTTTCAGTAAAACTTGCAATAGCTTTTTTAATTGGTTCTGGTGGCGGAACTTTTATCGGGGGCTGGATTAATAAGACCCTGTACAATAAGGACCCTTTGTTAAGCGAAGCTTTTATCAGTACAGTTTATGCGGTTCTACTCGGTTTTCTTGGCTTTTATGCACTTGCTGATTTTATTAAATCAACAAGAAAACCTGCAGGAGGCGGTGGAGGAGGGCATGGACATGATGCGCATGGAGGACCTTCAGGGATGACACAACTTGCGGTTAATCTTCAGAAGATAAATATACCACCCATGATAACTTTTGATGAAGATTTTGGTGGAAGAAGAATATCATGGTTATTTGTGGCAATGGGTGGTGTAATTGTTGGTATGCTTGCAGCAATCATGGGAGTTGGAGGTGGTTTTGTAACATTCCCAATGTTTGTTTATATCTTTGGTGTCTCAACAACAACAACAGTTGGGACTGATATATTGCAGATAATATTTACAGCAGGACTTGCATCAATAGTTCAATATGCAATTTATGGTTATGTTTTCTACACACTTGCAATGGGAATGCTGATTGGTTCACTGATAGGAATTCAGGTTGGAGCACTTACAACAAAGGTTGTTAAAGGAATTCACATCAGGGGATTCTATGCAATGTCAATTATAGCGGGATTTATAAACAGAGCATCAACATTACCCAAGAAACTGACAGAACTTGAGTATATCAACCTGGACAAGTCTCTTATTAACAATATTGAATTTGCAGGAAACATAATTTTCTGGATTGTTGTTGGATTCTTTGGATTCTGGGTCCTGAGCAAGTTTTTTGTAAATATTGGCAAATTAAGAGAGGAGGCATAATATGGCAGGTTCAGCAAAGAAACATATGGGGCTTGGAATAATAATGGCCCTGTCTTTTTTTGTAATACTATTCCTGATGTTTTCACCTATTTTTCCAAAAACAGCGGATGGGCAGCCACAGAATGGTTTGCAATGGGCTGATGAAATGTTCAACCAGCTTGCAAAAGGTTCGTCTTATTTTATACCTAAGGTTGCAAAAAGCAATGAGAAGTTTATGGGAAGAATGTTTACAGCTACGATTAAACTTGACAAGCCTGAAGATAAACCCGGTGACGCTGAAAAAAGGGCTCAAAGAGCTTCACAGCTTTTTATTGTTAATCCTGGGGCAAAAGTTGAAGTTAATGGAGCTGAACTAAAAATTGAAGGAGACCTTGGCGTAGTATTGAAGGCTGCTTTAGAGGATGCAGATGTAATGTTTAAAAATGAAGGTGATAAACTAAAAGCAAAATATGCAACTGCAATGGGAACAGATGATGTTAAACAGATTTTCAGGCAGTGGAACAATGTTCTTCCAAAAATAGATAAACTTTTCAAGAAAGAAGGAAAAATTGAAGAATCCAAAATTGTTTCAGATGTTACTAAGAAAACAATAGAGGCTGCATATAATTTCTATGGAGTACAGGCAGTACAGGTTAAGGAAAAAGCAGGGCTTATGACATTTCTACTTGTTTTTTACGTTATTTATACAATGTGGTGGGGGTTTGCAATCTTTTACATTTTCGAAGGCCTCGGCTTAAGCATGAAAAAAGCTAAAGAAAAGAAAGAAGTCTAAAGGAGGAAAAAATGAAAATACTTGTTCCTGTAGACGGTTCAAAATATTCAATGGAGGGTGTCAAAATTGCTCTTGATTATGCTAAAACAAAAAATGCTGATATAACACTGATGACAGTTACTCCTTTTATTTCAGGACTTGACCTTGAAATATCAGCAAAAGAAATTGAAAGCATAAATGAAACTATGAGACGTAATGGAGAAGATGTGCTTGCTAAAGCAAAAAATATTTTAAGTGCTGAAGGTGTAAATGCAAAAACTATACTATCATCAGCTATTTCTGCAGCAGATGAAATTTTAAATACTGCTGAAAAGGAAAAGATTGATCTTATTATAATCGGTAATCGTGGACTTGGTGGAACAGCAACGAGATTTCTGATGGGAAGTGTTGCCTCAAAAGTTGCCACAAATGCACCCTGTTCAGTCTATGTCGTAAAGACAGCCTGATTTCAGCCCCTCTACTTTATTAAAAGGGCCCCTTCGAAGAGGCCCTTTTTTTTGTTAACCCGAAAAAATGAATTTAGAATAATGAAGATGTTGCGAAGAATTTATTTTCCGATACCTCATAAAATAAAAACATTGAGCTGAATAAATTTTTAAGTAATGTCTGCATAATTCAGGTAAAATTAAATACAATAATCGTAGAAAATAAAAAATAAAGGAGAAGATATTTATGGAAAGGATGTGTCCGGTTTCAGGAATTCTTCTACCAGTTGACGGAAGTGAGAATTCTCTAAGAGCTGTTCATTTTGCAGGCTGTCTTGGCTCAGCTTTGAAGAATGATCTTTTGCATCTAACACTATTAAGGGTAATAACAGGAGGGTTCATAAGTCAGCATCTTTCTTATATTGATCTTATGGCAGATGTAGTTGGAGAAACTGACACATTCAAGAAAATAAAAGATGAACATATTGGGAAGAATATAAAACCAGCGCTGGAGCAGGCAGAGAAAATTTTGAAGAACATTGGAGTCAGTGCTAAAATTGAAAAAGTTGTCGCTGAAGGGGATGCTGCAAAGAAAATTGTGGAGATAGCAGATAAAAAACACTGTTCGACGATTATTATGGCTAAGAGGGGCATGTCCGAAATTAAAGGTTACTTTCTTGGAAGTGTAACAAATAAGGTTATTCATTCTGTTAAGAATCAGAGTGTTTATATTGTTGGCCAGAGAATAATCGAGGATAGTAAATGCCCTTTGCCAGATATCCTGATTCCCATTGATGGGTCTCAATATTCTTTGAAAGGTGTTAAACATGCTGCCAGTCTTATATGCCGTATAGGTTCTGTAAAGAAGATAACCCTATTAAGAGTAATTAATCTTGCTGTAATTGTGGAGCGTCTTCAGGGAGGAATAGAGCCAGTGGAAGAGGCTAACAAAATATTTGAAGATGCTAAAAAAATTATTCTTGATGCCGGAATATCCGAAAATATTATACAACCATTAATTAAAGTTGGAATTCCTTCTGACGAAATACTCAAGGAAGCTGATAAAGGTAGTTATTCTCTGATAGTAATAGGTAGAAAAGGACGGTCCGCTTTGAAAGATCTTGTACTTGGAAGTGTCAGTTCAATTGTCATCGAAAGAAGTAAAAATACAACAGTTGCAATAGTAAGTGATAATTAATCCGGATAATGAAGCATTTGCTCAAAAATTTATTTAACTCAATGGTTTTATTTTTTAAATACACATAAGAGGTAAAGAAAAAATAATTTTTTTTGCAACATCTCAATTATTCTAAATGTATTTTTGAGATAAATATTATTTTGTTTTTAATAAATTTTGATTTTAACTAATTAAATAATTTGTTATAATATTAATCAAGATGATAGGATGGAATCAGATATGGCTCGGTATAATTGCAATAGCTGTTGCGGTTACAGCAGGATATATAATCTCTCTTATAATTGAATTAAAAAAGACGATAAATTCAGTCAATGTTGTTCTCAAATCAATTGAAGAAAACCTCAATCCTGTTCTTGATGAATTACAATTAACTCTTAAGGGACTTAGAAATATATCAGATGATATTAATGAAGTTACTTCTGATGTGAAAGTTCTATCTAAATCGTTTAAGGATATCGGCGTTAATATAAATCGTGCGAGCAGTTTTATTGGTACTGCAGCTTCATTTGCTTCGATAAGAGCTTCAGGATTGAAAGCAGGATTAAAAACAGGTCTTGGCATTTTAATAAGTAATATTTTTTCGAGGATAGGAGGCAGAAAATGAGAGAAGAAGGTGGGTATGGTACAGGGAGTATAATACTGTCCTTTTTGCTTGGAGGTGTAGTGGGTGCTGGAGTTGCATTGCTTCTCGCACCTCAATCAGGCAGAGAAACAAGACAGAAAATAATGCAGATGACAGAAGATGTTAAAGAAAAAGCTATGGATTATGTAGGTGATGTTAAAGAAAAAATTACAGGCAGCATTGATAAAAGTAAAGAATTTTTCGATGAAAAGAAATCAATTATCACCTCAGCAATAGAAGCAGGTAAGGAAGCGTACGAAAGAGAAAAAGAAAGGTTGTCCCGGGAAGAAAATGCATGAAGTTGGAATAGCTCAGGGTATTCTTGATATCGCACTTAACACATGCAAGAATAATAATTATACAAAAGTTGACTGGATAAAAGTTAGAATTGGTAAGGCTGCAGGAGTATTACCTGATTCTTTAATTTTTGCCTTTGAGACAATGAAAATTGGTACAGAAGCTGAAAACGCTAAGCTTATAATTGAAGAAATCCCTGTAAGCGGTGCTTGTAATATCTGTATGGAGAAGTTTTCTGTTGATGACCCCTATATAATACAATGTCCCAATTGCGGAAATATATCATTACGTATTGATACAGGACGTGAACTTAATGTTTATGAGGTGGAGGTTTCTTAAAACATGAAAGTTAAAGTTGTTGCAAATATTCTTGAGGCAAACGACAGATTGGCTGCTGAAAATCAGAAGATATTTGATGAACTCGGGGTCTTTGTAATCAATCTCATGAGTGGCCCTGGTGCAGGTAAAACTTCTGTGCTTGAAAATACTATTAAGGAAGTAAATGGCAAGATAAAAATTGGTGTAATAGAAGGAGACATAGCAGGAGATGATGATGCCAGAAGAATTGAAAGTCTAAATATACCTGTTGTACAGATAAATACCGGTGGTGCATGCCATCTGGATGCAAATATGATCAGAGTTGTGATGGATGATTTACCCTTAAAAGATATTGATTTGCTTTTTATTGAAAATGTTGGAAATCTTGTCTGTCCTGCTGAATTTAATGTTGGTGAGGATATTAAAGTTATGTTACTGAGCATAGCAGAAGGTCATGATAAGCCGCTTAAGTATCCTTTGATGTTTCAAACATCTACAGCTTTAATTCTAAACAAAATAGATCTTCTTCCTTATACAAACGCAGATATTGAAAAAATAAAAAAGGACGCCCTGTCTCTTAATCCAAAGTTAAAGATTTTTGATGTTTCATGTAAAACAGGAGAGGGCATTTCTGAATGGGTTAACTGGTTGTATTCAATAGTTAATAATAAACCTTAGAGTCTGGAGCTAAGAATAAACATTTTTAAAAGGGTTCGGTTTGAAAATCTGAACCCTTTTTTATTGATAGCTTCTGAGCTTTTTTAGACCCCAAAATACATTTAGAATAATTGAGATGTTGCGAGAAAATTTATTTTTTGATACATCATATGTGCATCTAAAATAAAAGTATTGAGTTAAATAAATTTTCAAGCAAAGACTCAATTTATTTAACTGTATTTTTTGAGATGAAATTAGGTTATCATAAAATATGGATAAAAAACGGGTAAGAATATTTGTTAAAGGCATAGTCCAGGGAGTAGGATTCAGGCCATTTGTATATAATCTTGCAGAATCACTGGGCCTAAAAGGTTATGTAATAAATTCTTCAAAAGGTGTAACAATCGAAATAGAAGGAAATGAAATTGCTTCTTTTATTAATAAATTAAAAAGTGAAGCCCCGCCTCTATCTCAAATACTAAGCATAGAGACTATTGACCTGCCATACCATGGGTATAAAGATTTTAGAATTGAAGAAAGCAGAGACGAAGGCAGTTTTACTTTAATTTCACCTGATGTTTCAATCTGTAATGATTGCTTTAATGAAATGCTTGATAGCAATGACAGGAGGTATCTATATCCTTTCATTAACTGCACAAATTGCGGACCAAGATACACAATTACAAAGTGTGTTCCTTATGACAGGCCAAATACTACAATGTCAGTCTTTAAAATGTGTAGAGAATGCACTAAAGAATATCATGATCCCCGTAACAGACGTTTCCATGCACAACCGAATGCATGTCCGATGTGCGGTCCCCGGGTTGAACTTTTTTATAAAGGGAAAAAGTTTAAGGATAAAAAACAGAATCCAATAAAACAAGCTATTGAAATTCTAAAAAAAGGAGAAATATTGGCTGTTAAAGGTCTTGGAGGTTTTCACATTGCATGTGATGCTATAAATAAATATGCTGTTGAAAGACTGAGAAAAGAGAAGAGAAAGAATAACAAACCCTTTGCTCTAATGGCTCCAGATATTGAAATAATAAAAAAATATTGCTATGTGTCTAAAGATGAAGAAGAAGTCCTGAAATCAAACAAGAGGCCTATTGTTTTATTAAAAAAGAGAAAGAATAATTTACCAGAAGCAATAGCACCGAACAACCCTTCCATAGGTTTTATGCTTCCATATACTCCACTACATTATCTTTTATTTTATTATCCAGTGGAAGAGGGTAATAAAGAAAAACTAAATCCCAATTTTGATGCTTTAGTCATGACAAGTGGAAATATTTCTGAAGAGCCGATTGTTATTGAAAATAAGGAGGCAATAGATAAATTATCTGGAATTGTCGATGCATTTCTTATTCATGACAGGGACATCTTCATGAGAGTTGATGATTCTGTAATTCGAGTTATCAGTGAAGCACCAGCAAAAAAATTAAAAGAAAGTAATGATAATAAACCTATAATTTATTTCATAAGGCGTTCGCGTGGTTTTGTACCTGACCCGGTTCAGCTTCACGGAGAAGGTCCTGATGTTCTGGGTTGCGGTGCTGATATGAAAAATATTTTTACATTAACAAAAGGCAGCTTTGCTATCCCATCCCAGCATATAGGTGATATGGAAAATTATGAGACGCTCCAGTTTTTTGAAGAAAGCCTGAATAATCTTAAGTCTGTATATAGAGTAAAACCTGTTGCTCTTGCTTATGACCTTCATCCAATGTATCTATCAACACAATGGGCATTAAGGCAGAGAAATATAAAAAAGATACCCATCCAGCATCATTATGCTCATGTTGCTTCAGTAATGGCAGAAAAAGGAATTAAAGATAGAGTAATTGGAGTTTCGTTTGATGGTACAGGATATGGAACAGATGGAAGTCTGTGGGGTGGTGAATTCCTGATTGCGGATATAAAAGGCTTCGAGAGGGTAGGGCATATAAAATATATACCTCTACCCGGAGGAGAAAAAGCTGTTAAAGAACCATGGAGAATAGCTGTAAGTTATGTTAATGCCTGTTTTAAAAACAGAACCCTATCTGCTCTTCAATCGATAGGATTTATAGATAAATACGGCCTGGATAATGTCAACAGTATTCTGTCCATAATAAACAGTAAACAGTTTTCTCCTCTTTCATCAGGGGCTGGTAGGCTATTTGATGCAGTATCAGCTTTGATAGGAATATGCGATAAAAATACTTTTGAAGGTGAAGCAGCGATTTCTCTTGAAGCAGCAGCATGCGAGAATATTAAAGCTATTTATCCAGTGAATCTAACATATAACAATTGCTATGAAATTGACTTTTCTCCAGCAATCTTGAATATTGTAAATGATTTGATTAAAAAGATAGATAAAGGTATTATATCTGCTAAGTTTCATAATACTATTATTAAGGTTATAGTTGATATTGTTCTAAAACTTTCTAAAAAATATTCAATAAACGATGTGGCTTTATGCGGCGGTGTATTTCAGAATATGTATTTACTTTATAAAACGATTGAAGGATTATCAACAGAAGGATTGAGAATTCATATACATGATAAAGTTCCAACAAATGATGCAGGCATATCACTCGGGCAGGCTTATATTGTAAGGGAAAGAATTAAAATGGGTATTGTATAAGTATACTTAAATTCGAAGGTTGATTCATTATAGGAGGGGGTTATAAATGCAAAAGATAATAAAAAAGATTCACAGTTTGATGAAAACCATTAACAGACCTGTAAAGCTTATGGAAGTTTGCGGCACCCATACAGTTGCTATTTTCAGGCATGGCATAAGAGGTGTGATACCAAAAGAGATCAGTTTGTTAAGCGGACCGGGCTGTCCTGTATGTGTTACACCAATTAAAGATGTTGATCTATCAATAGCAATATCAAAAAAGGATGGATATATACTTACAACTTTTGGTGATATGATGAGAGTTCCGGGAAGTGGAAAGCAGTCATTATTTCATGCTCAGGCAGAAGGTGCAAATATAAATATTGTATACTCACCTATGGATGCTCTTACTATTGCACAAAACAATAAAGATAAAAAAGTTGTATTTTTTGCAACTGGTTTTGAGACAACTTCGCCATCTATTGCAGGAACACTTTATCAGGCAGAACGTCTTGGCATAAAAAATTTTTTTATATATTCTGCTCATAAAGTCGTTCCACCTGCATTGAAGGCATTGCTAAATTCACCTGATCTGAAAATTAATGGTTTTATACTGCCAGGTCATGTCAGCACAATAATAGGGAGTAAACCTTATGAGTTTATTGCAACTGAATACAGAATACCTTCAGTTATAACTGGATTTGATGCTGAAGATATACTTACATCAATAATGATGCTTCTTTCACAGATAGCTGAAGGAAGAGCAGAGATTGAAATACAATATACAAGTGTGGTCAAACCTGAAGGTAACCGTAAGGCAGTAGGTTTAATTAATGAATATTTTGAACCATGTGATGCAAACTGGAGAGGTATTGGTGTTATACCTGGTAGTGGGCTGAGATTGAGAAAGAGCAAAAAGCAGTTCGATATAAATAATGTTTTAAAGATAGATGTTGCTGAATCAGCAGAACCAAAAGGATGTCAATGCGGACATGTTTTGAGGGGTGTAAAAATACCAACAGAATGTAAGTTGTTTGGAAAGGCATGTACACCCGAACATCCTGTTGGAGCATGCATGGTGAGTACCGAAGGTAGTTGTGCAGCATATTATAAATACTCAGGAACTGTTAAATTATAGCAATTGTATTAAAGATAACAACATTGCTAAGCCACTTGATTTTGTTTCATAAATAGAACCATAGGGTATTTAAATAAATATATCGAAAAATAGATTTTTTAAGATATGAATTATTCTAAATATAAATTTGAGATAAATCAAATGTCGTTTTAGGACGATGAAATCAGATACATTGGTTATAATTCCTGCTTTTAATGAAGAAAAAAATATTCGGGAAGTAGTTCAAGCAATAAAAATACTCTATCCTTCTTTAGATGTAGTTGTCATCAATGATGGCTCTACTGACGAAACAGCCTTGCGAGCAAACGAAGCAGGTGCTTTAGTTCTTTCTCATCCTTTCAATATGGGGTATGGTGTATCTTTACAGACAGGATACAAATATGCAGTTCAGAATGATTACAAATATCTTATTCAGATTGATGGAGACGGACAACATGATCCCAGAGGAATTGAAAACATGCTTAACGTAATCAGGGATGATTCTGCGGATGTTGTTCTTGGTTCAAGGTTTATTGGAAATAATTCATACAAAACTTCAATTTTTAGAATGACAGGTATTTTCCTGTTTAGATTTATTCTGAAATTACTGTCAGGAAAACATATAAAAGATATAACTACCGGGTTTCAGGCTATGAATAGAAAGGTTCTTAACCTTTTTATTACAGATGTATTCCCGTGTGATTATCCTGATGCAGATGTAATACTTTTACTATCTCGTCTGGGATATAGAATTAAGGAAGTCCCAGTTGTCATGTATTCAAAGACAGAAGGAAAATCAATGCACAGTAATCCTATAAAAGTTTTCTATTATATATTCAAGATGATACTTTCAATGTTTCTTACAAAATTGAGGAAATATTAATTTTTGTATTAACTCAAAAGTACAATCAGGATAATGCAGATGGTGCGAAAAAATTATTTTTCGATAGTTTTATGTGTGCTTAAAGATGGTTTACCTTAAACTTTTTTATGCATTAATAATGAGGAGTGAAAATATTGTGTTCGAAAAATAATTTTTCACGCTATCTGTGTTGTTCTATTTTTGGTTTATTTTAAATATCGTTTGTGGATTAAAAGTAATTTCCCAAATTTTAGGAGGTGTGTAACATGCCTTTAAGACAGGAAATAGTTGCATTTTCCATTGCTTTTTTAATTTTTATTGTAATCCTTGAGCTTGTTAGAGAAAGAAAATTAAGAGAAGAGTATTCCTGGTTATGGTTATTAACAAGCATGGGTCTCATTGTTCTTACAGTTAGGTATGATATTCTGGTTTGGATAACTCATTTAATTGGAGCGGGTCTGCCGACTTCAACACTCTTTTTTTTCGCGATAATCTTTCTTATGCTCGTCTGTATCCAGTTTTCTATCAAAATAAGCAAGCTAACAAATCAAGTTAAAGATCTTGCACAGGAAATAACAATTCTTAAATCAGACAGTATTAAAAAATGAACAGATAGTATTTGTAAAAATAAAAATATGAAAAATAAAAAACATGCTGTGCTCTTCTTTTTAAAGTTAACAGTTAGCTTTCTTATATTATACCTGCTGATTTCACGTATAGGAATCGAACCTATTTTTTATGCTGCAAGACGTCTAAATATCTGGATGTTTTTAGTCATATTATTAATGCATTTTATTATAATATCCATATCTGCATTACGTTTAAAACAATTGATTGAAGTTCCAGTACAAATGAAAAGACTTTTTTCAATAAGCGCAATAACTTATTTTTTTAACACATTTACACCGGCCAATCTTGGAGGTGAATTTGTAAAAATATATCTTTTGAAAAAGGAATTTCAAAATACAGCAGGAAGTAATAATCAGATAGCTTACGCAGTTGCACCTGTTTTTATTGAAAAATTTATAGGTCTTTTTGTTACATTTTTATTGTGTATATTATTTTTACCTTTTCTATTTCATTATGTATATGAAGTGCATAGTCTCTGGTTATTTCCTTTTATAATATTAAATTTATTTTTAATAGCATGGATTTTTTACCAGTTTCAGATTGGGAGAAAAATAAAAATAATATCATCATTCTATAATTCTTTAAAAGACTTTAAGTCAAGAGAAAAAAGTATATTTTTTGCTTTGATATATACTTTTATAATACAAATAATGAATATTGTTATAATTTGCATTTTGTCTTATAGTCTTGGTTTAAAGGTTGATAATCTTTTTTATTTTAGTGTAATGCCTTTAATTACATTAATTAATCTTATACCCATTTCAATTGGTGGACTCGGAATACGTGAAGGAGCTTTTGTTTATTTTCTTAAGGCAATAAATATCTCTCCTGATATAGCAATAACTATTTCACTTTTAAGTTATTTGGCAACTGTTACAGCAAGTATTATTGGTTTGATTGAATATCTGAGAAACAGATACGTTATAATAGATGAAAATTCATAAATCAAGAATTATCTTTTTAACGTAGTAATAAAAATAATGATAAATATTTTATCAAGTTATTTAAATGCATCATGTAACTTAAAATAGTTTTTAAACTCAGGTTGATAATGAAAGAGCTAACAATTCTTCTTCCGTGTCTTAATGAAGCTGAGACAATTGGTAAATGTATTAAGAGAGCCAAAAAGCTTCTTGATGATTATGGTATTGATGGTGAGATACTTGTTTCGGATAATTTCTTGAAAAAAAGATAAAATGTCTTCTGCTGATTTATATATAAACAGTATAGATATTAAAAAATATTTAAATGAATCTGAATGCTTTGAATGTGGCTATTCTTCATGCAATGATTTTATTGACGCACTGAAACATGAAAAGGTTGATATACAACTATGTAAATTTATTGATAGAAACAGACTGAATGCTTTTGAAGCAATTAAAAAAATTGAAACAAACTGGCCTGAAGTCCCGTTAATTACTTTTCCCCGTCCAGCATATACAGGGCTCATGGAGCTCAATAATCCTGATGAAAAATCAATAATTCTTATTACTGGAAATAATGAGTTCACAGAACAGGTTGTACTTACGGTTCTCGGGACAACTGGCTGTCCGTTTTATGTTCTATTTGTTGATACAGATGGAAATACAATAGATATGTCGATGATTTACAATACGTTTAATGCTGAAAGGGTATCGGATGCATTAAAGAAAACCGGATTGCTTAATATGCCTACTGAAAGAAAAATCATAATTCCCGGACTTGCAAATAGTGTAGAAAGTAAAATTAAAAAACATACAGGATTTAATGTTAAAACAGGTCCGATTTGTGTTGCGGAATTGCCATTATTTTTAGCTGATATATGGATTCCACCTTAAACTAAAAAAAACAGAATTTAAAAAACATTGTTTGATAATTTAATGTTAAAATAATGCAGTCTATATTCGGTTTATTTAAAAAACAGAGGGGTAAGTTAAATGGAAAGAATATTATTAGGACATGGAAGCGGTGGAAAACTGATGTATCAATTAATTAGAGAACATTTTGTTCCTGAGTTTAAACTCAAATCTTTGAATGACTCTGCGGTTCTTGGGGGTTTAAATAAAGGTAAAATTGCATTTACAACTGATTCTTATGTAGTTTCTCCTGTTTTTTTCCCGGGTGGTAATATCGGTGAGCTCGCTGTTTATGGAACTGTAAATGATCTTTCAATGGTAGGTGCAACACCTCTATATATTACCTCAGGATTGATACTGGAGGAGGGTTTTCCACTCGAGGATTTGAGGAAAATATTAACTTCAATGTCTGAAGCAGCAAAAAAAGCAGGTATAAAAATAGTTGCAGGTGATACTAAAGTCGTAAACAAAGGAAAAGCTGATGGTATATTTATAAACACATCAGGAGTGGGAATTGTCGATAAGGATATAGAAATATCGCCTTCAAAAGTAAAGCCAGGAGATAAAGTAATTTTAAGTGGTCCGATTGGAAATCATGGCATATCAATTATTGCTGAGAGAAATGGGTTGACTTTTAATCCACCTGTATTGAGTGATACAGCTCCGTTAAACGGACTTGTCAGGGAAATGTTGAAACACACTAAAAAAATACACGCGATGCGCGACCCTACGCGCGGAGGACTTGCTACAACTCTAAAGGAAATAGCAAATGATTCAGGATGTTGTATTACTATTTATGAAGAATCAATCCCTGTGCCTTCGGGTGTCAGAGGAGCATGTGAACTGCTCGGACTTGATCCGCTTTATGTTGCAAACGAAGGTATTCTGGTTGCTATTGTCTCGAGCGATGTTGCTGATTCACTTGTAAAAAAGATGAAGAAAATGTCTGTTGCAAGCCAATCATGTATAATTGGTGAGGTTATAAAAAAACCTGCGGGCATGGTACTTCTTAAAACATCTATCGGTGGAACAAGAATGATTGAGATGCTTTCGGGTGACCAATTACCAAGAATATGTTAGAGGTGTAATATGATATTAGGTGTTAATATTGATCATGTTGCCACTTTAAGAGAAGCCCGTCGTGGCATAGAACCTGACCCTATCATGGCTGCACCACTTGCTATACTTGGCGGAGCTGATGGTATCACTGTTCATCTTAGAGAAGATCGAAGACATATACATGACAGAGATCTCGAAATCTTAAAAAAAATTGTTCCGGTTGAATTAAATCTCGAAATGGCTGTTACAGAAGAAATGCTTTCAATCGCTGAGAAAATAAAGCCTGATCTTGTCACTCTTGTTCCGGAAAAAAGGATGGAGCTTACAACAGAAGGTGGACTTGATGTAAAAAAACATAAAAAGAATGTAATGGAGGCGATCAGAAGGCTACATAAAAAAGATATGCCAGTCAGTCTTTTTATAAATCCTGATAGAGATGCTATAAATTTATCTAAACAAGTTGGCTCAGATATGGTAGAAATTCATACAGGAACTTATGCAAATGCAAAAGGAAAAAGTCAGGAAAAGGAGTTCGAAAGAGTAAGAAATGCAATTGAATATGCACTGAAAACAGGTCTTTTAGTTAATGCAGGACATGGTCTGAATTACTTTAATGTAAAGAAGATAGCTGAAATTGAAGGACTTCGCGGACTTTATATAGGACATAGCATTATCTCAAGAGCAGTATTTGTTGGGCTTGAACGGGCTGTTAGAGAGATGAAATCACTTTTAACATAATAAGGGGGATTAAATTTGGAAAAAGACATTTTAATTTTATGTGCTGGATATCCATATCAAACAGATACAGGTGTTGGTTATCATGTATCAAAAATCCTACAGAATATGGAACTTCCTCAGAACGTAGAAATTATGGAAGTTGGCGAGTCAGGCTGTATGATTCCATCTTTTGTTGAGGGACGGAAAAAATTGATAGTTGTTGATTTTTTCAAAACAAAAGATAATCCTGGCACAATCGTTAAACTAAAAACAGAAGAAGTACCGATTCGTGTGGATGGAATTATTGATATGCCAAAATATCACTTTATTGATATGCTTGGTCAAATTAAAATAAGCGGTAAATGTCCTGAGACTGTTTTTTTAGGAATTGTACCTAAGAATACAGAAACTATTGGAATGGAATTAACTCCTGAAGTAAAAGCCAGTATACCGGAATTGATTTCGCTTATACTTAAAGAAATATCTGAATAGTTTATTACTTTTTGCGAGTCTTATTTTTTATTTGTATTTCTTTCAGTATCTGTTTTTGTTGTAACAAAGGAATCCCCGGATAAATTGCTGGATTATGTTCTTTTCCATGACAGCTCAAATAGCATTTACCTGCCTTATTCCCGAGATCAATAAAATTAATCTGACCTTCTACAGGCATAACAACAAAATTGTCAAAATCTATCAAGTGGGTATATTTTGTACTACCATGTGGATTATGACATGTTCTGCATGAAGTGCCTAAATCAGATATATGCAATTTATGAAATTGAAAACTCTCATCATTGAGAATACTGTTTCTATTATGGCAACCATAACATAAAGAGTAACGATACGTGTTTTCAGGACCATCAATATCAGAAAAGTTTCTGACTAAGAGATAACGATACGAAGAACCATGTGGACCTCTCGGACCCTGAGGCTCGTCATTATTATGACAGGTTGTACATTTAATAATAGTTGAGGTTGATAATGGTGGTATGAGACTCGGAACATTAGGATTTTTACCCTGTCCCACAACAGGGTGGTATGAAGGGTTAGATATATTCATAATCTCAGCTTTGTTCTTTTGTTCAGGTGGTAAATTCGCACTGTAAGAATGACATTTAAAACAGAGTTCATATTCTTTTTTTATCCTGTTAATTCTCATGCCATTTATATCTACGCCTTTAATACCTGCCATTACATTAAGTGGGGTAACATAATGATGATGATGGCAGTCAACACATTCAGCATGTCTGGGGGAAGATGAAATCCTTTCAGGAATTATTTCATCATAACGGTGAATTCCATTTTTTTCTACAGGATGATGATATGGTTTTTCGAATTCTTTCTGAATATTGATTGTTTTAATGTGTTTATCAATAATTCCTTTTGTTTTCAGTTTTTCTGCATTAATTTCATAGCCATGGCATGTAAAGCAAAAATTTTCTTCTTGCTCTGAGAGCATCAAAGTGCCCCTTATCCCATGGCTTTTATGGCAGGTAGCACATCCTCTTTTAAGTTTTGATTTGTCAAGATGTGGAAAATTCAGAGAGGTAGCACTATATACAGGAACTAATATCACGGGTATAAACAGGATAATCAAAGATGAAAAGATTTTTAAAATAATTTTTCCTTTTACCATTCAATTACAATATCCTCAGGGATTACGCTATGACAAACTTCGCATACTTCATCGTATTCGGTTTTTCTCCAGAAAGGTGGCCATCCACCTGCTGCTTTGTTATTGTGAGGATCATGGCATGATGTGCATTGTACTCCATATCCACCTTGTGTAGGGTAAAGCTTTACATCTCTATCATTAATTGGCCAGTTTAATGAAGAATATCCAGCTGAATCCCTTTTTATTTTTAAATCTGAATCAAATACAAATGAAACCGGGTGTCCTCCTGAGAGGTCTGTGCCAATATAACCTTCTGCATCCGGGGTTAGTCTTCCAGCAGCATCAACAGAAGGACTCATCATCATTAAAATTTCATCACGTTTACATGAAATAATAGCTCCAAGAGCAACAGTTCCATCATGACAACTTAAACAGAGTTTGGAAAAGCCATCAATTGGAGGAGCGTTGTCAATATCATAAGCTTGAAGTGTTGGACTCCAATAATGCTGATAATTTGTGACCGCAGATACTTCGTGATTCCAGAGAGGTCCCTCTGGTGAAGAATTATGAGGGGTGTGACAGAATATGCATATCTGAGTTTCATCAATGGATTTTACAGGACCAGGTCCTGTTACAGAAAGATTATGTTTGGTCTCACTTACTTTTGAATAACAAAAAGATACAATAAATATCATCATAAAAATGTTAAGTAATAAATTTATAAGTGCTTTCATAATTTATCAGTAAATGTTAATAGGTTTGATTTTGATGTTATTGTCTTCTTTATATTCTGCTATTTGATTGTCAGCATCAACTTTTACAATAATATAATAACTTCCGGGTGAAATATTGGCAGGTATGATAACAGAAATTATACCTTTATTTTTTTGACCCCCGGAAAGCTCAGGAGCAAGCCTTTGTCCTAAAACAATATCGTTTGAATCAAGATTTTCATCTTCGGATAAATAAAAATTTATTGTAAAAGTATTATTCGTAGGATTCAGAGAAAAATTCTTGGTTATATCAATGATTGTTATTTCCTGTCCAGCATATGCTGATTGTGGTGCTGTTAATGATGTGACAACAAGATCACATCCAATGGCAAAAATATGATAGCCTGTATTATTATTTTTATTAATTTCTTGCAAAATATTGTCTTTATCAATAACAGCAAGCAAATAATACCAGGCTCCTGAAGGTACTTCAAATGAAAAATTATCTGTATAAATTTCATTTGTGGAAATTCCATCTATATTTTGTTCTCCAAGAGGGTAGTCATTTCTATCAAAAACAATATCTTCTGAAAGATAAAAGTTTAATTTAAAGGGTTCAGATGAGGCAAGTCCTCTGTTTTTTATTTTATAAGTCAATGTAATATTAGAACCTGGAGACGAATTGTTTGGGATATCTAATTTATAAATTACAAGGTCAGGGAGAGCAATTTTAACTTTCCTATACTCTAAATTATTTAATGTATTAATTTCTTCTTCGGAATCAGTGACTACTTTTGCAATTATATAATAAATTCCAGGAGTTACCGAAGGCAGAGTTCCACAATTAGAAGTTGTCACCTGAAATGTTTCTCTATATTTTTCCTTACTTCTAAGAGGATTAACATTACGGGAGCAAAATTCTTCACCATCATCAATAAAAATATCTGTGGAAATAAAAAAAGAGATGTTAAAATTTGCTGAACCTGCTGTCTTTCCTGTATTTTCTAAAATGTATGTTATTTTTGTGTTTTCTAAATTTTTAATGGAAGACGGGAGATTAATAGAAGTAATAATTATGTCAGGCACCGTATAAAATGTAGGTGGGCTATCCAGCCATGGGTAATAATCAATATTACCATATACTGCGTCTCCTTTTCCCTGAGGGTTGTCAGGACTTAATGGACCTGTTGAAGATCCCCACCAGTTATATTCTGCATTTAAAACTCCACTGCCGGCATTATATATGGAATAGGTGCGATTATTTGTGAGAACATTATTATTTATAGTAATGTTTGAAGTATCAACTCCTTGAATTATATGAATTACACCTTCGCCGTATGCTATGTTTTCTGAAATAATATTATCAGTTATATTTATTGATGATGATGTCATTCCAATCCATATTGCATGAAACCATAAAGGGAGCTTTTTTCCCGTAAGATAGATAAAGTTTCCTGTTATCTCAGCGTTTACAATTCCATTGTATATAGGGTTGTTTTTAAGCCCTAAACTAATCGCATCTCCTGAGCTGGCTATGGTCATATTGTTACTTTCTATGCTTGTATTTATAATTGAATCTGATTGTGTAAATATATTAATTCCTTTGATTTCTTTAATATTTTTATTTAAAAAGCCATTTGTATGGATAGTATTGCTTTTGATATTGGTATTATATGTCCCTGATTTATAAGATATTACAGCAATATTGTCTTTGCAGTCAGAAATCGTATTATTTAGTATCTCAACACTTGAGTCAACGACTAATATGCCGAATCTCGAATAAAAGCTCGGCGCATATGGAAGTACACCATTTACAAGATTTTTTTCAATCAAAGGGACAGGGCTTCCATTATAAGAGCTTATGGTAATCGCACTATGTGAAAAACGATTTATAACATTCTTAGTTATTGTTAGAGATAAATCATCATCTAAAGCAAAAGATGAAAAATATATTCCTGTTCCTGCTATCCAGTTTAAATCTTCAATTGTTAAAGATTCAATAGTTGCAGAGACACCCTGCAATAAAATGCCTGTAATCATATCAGTAGATGTTGGAAAAGAATTGATATGAGAACCATCAATTTTTAAATTTTTAATTGTGACAGTGGTTGAAGTTGTTTCTCCGTTAGTAACAGTTATGATCGATGAAGTATTATCAGAGTCGTCAGGTTCTCTTTTATAAAGAAAACTCATTGTAGTAGGTCTTATTATTGTATTTTCTCCTGCTCCCTCTAAAGTCAGAGTTCTGTTTATTGTTATCTGCTCATCATAAATGCCAGGAGTTACAATTATTCTATCGCAATTTTGATCTTCGATTGCCGATTGTATTTTTATATATTGAGCAGGAACATTACAGACGTCAGCATATAATTTATTACAAAAGATAAGAACTGCAAAGATAAATAATTTTATTGTTAATGTTCTTCTCATATATTTATCCCAAGCAATTTAGACATTGCTGAAAAATTTATTTAACTCAATGAGTTTACTGAAAAAAGAGTAAAGCACAAAAAAGTTCATGGAAAATCATCTTTAATGGTACAATAAAATAATAAAAAATAAAATTTTAAATACTTCTGATTTATTCAAATGCATTTTGGGAGTTGTATAACACCCGGTAAATAATAATTTTATTTAATATTTTAAGTTTCAGGAAGTAAGTTAGTCAATGTTTTTTAAAAATATATCTAACTTATTTTATATATTGAAAAACTTGTATTCTACTATTGAATGTGTCAGCTACGTATATTTGATCATTTTCATCGATAAAAAGCCCTGCAGGAATGCTGAAATCACCTTCTTTTTTTCCTGATTTTCCGAATGTAAGCAGAAGTCTCCCTTCGGAATTGAAAATTTGAACATTGTCAAATTCTGCATCTGCAACATAAATATGTCCTTCCGAATCTACTGCTATGCCTTTAGGTTTTGAGAAGTCTCCTGTACCATCGCCGTGCTTTCCAAAAAGATGCAGAAAATTACCATTACTATCAAATATCTGTACTCTAAAATTTAAAGAGTCAGTGATATAGATATTACCCAATTTATTAACAAAAATGCTTGTGGGGTAATTAAACATACCTTTAGATGAGCCACGTTCTCCGAAACTAAAAATAAAACTTTCGTTTCTGGCATCGAATACCTTAATTTTGTGTTCGAGCGTATCAACTATATAAATTTTGTTATTGTAAAATACAATTCCTGTTGGTCTTAGAAATTCACAGGATTGACAGAAAACTTTCAAGAAATTTCCTTTTTCATCGAAAACGAAAACTTTTCTAAGAACCGAATCTGTAATATACAATAGCCCCTGAGTATCAGCAGTAATACCTATAGGTGATACCAGGAATTCTTCCCCTATTTTTGTTATAGGGAAATATGTGTTTGTTTCTGTATCAAAGACATGCACTGCCTGTGCGCCGGTGTCAGATATGAAAATTTTTTTGTTAGCTGAAAAGATTCCAAATGGCCTGAATAATATGGTACTTGAATCCTCTTTCCCAGCAAAAATATTAAAAGTTTTCTGAACCCATGTGCGTGTTTCTTCATTATCTATATTACCCGTAATACTGCCAATATATTTAATTCGTGGTGTTTGAGGCGGAGGTGGCCATACTAAATTAACATTTGATGTATTTATGATATTTTCTATCTGTTGCACCTTTATAGAGGAGCATCCTGTAATAGAAGTAAATAAATATATAATTAAAATTGAAAAAAAACATTTGTTAATAATATGTTTCTGTTTATTATTTAAATAATTCATAATAAAAAAATTTAAATCTCTATTGCATATTAATGATTAACCTGAAAAATGAATTTTCAGGTTAACTAAAAGTTCTTCTGAGTTTCATGAAAATAATTTTACTTTTATACTCTTTATAATTTTCTTTAGAAGTGAATGTGCTGTACTCAACAGTAAGAATGAATCTCCTGTATCGATACATAATTTTTGAACGAATGTCCATATTTGTTGTTTTCGATGAAAGCTGAGCTTGTTTTAAATCTTCAGTCTGAAATCTCCATTGGGCTGTGAATGTAAGATTAGTAAATATAGGATAATTAATATCAGCGTGATAATATACTTTTTTAGAATCTAAATTAGTACCTTTACCAATAGTGTATTTTGTTCCAAATCCGATTGTCCCGATTATTCTGGTATTATAACTTGCATCTCCACGTAAAGTGTAAGTAGTTAACTTTGTTGTTGTAATTTTTGGTTTATCAACTGGCTCATCTTCATAATAATAATCATCATCAAAAGTATCAGAAACATAGGGATACGAGGCTCTAATGTAAGGCATTGCTTCTATTAAATTTCTTCCTTTTGCACGTGCATCAACAATTTCAGCTTCTATTGACCAGTAAGCTCTTTTGAAAGCTTTTTCTGTGATTCCAATAGAGAACCTATTTATATAGTTAGTAATGTCAGATCTTCCTTGTTGCTTTAAGGTATAGTATGAAAAATTATATTTTGAGTAAACTCTTCCAATCCTTAACTTATTGGCGGATAAGCCCACACTGAAATCATGCTGTGATACTTTGCCTTTATCAACAAGTTCTTTATAAGAGAATCCATAATCAGATGTAAGCTGAAAAATATAAAGAGGACGGTCGTAGTTTAAGCCAAATCCATATGAACTTTCATTTTCTCCATTTCTCTCACCGATTTTATAATTAAGGTCAAGTCGAGCACGAAATCTCTGTGAAAAGCGATAAGTCAAAAGGCTTTTGAGCCTGTGATAGAAGATCTTTTGTTCAGTATTATACAGATATGCTGGTTTGCCATGATACCAGAAGTATTCATAACTATAATCATGTTCAAGTTTGCCTAAGGGTGTTAATCTTAGAGATATAATGAAGTGTAATAAATCATAAATATCTAATGAGGAATATTGTAAGGAAGTCGAAAAAATAGATTTATTTTTGAATCTTGTAACAGTTCGGCTCCTAAAATAATTAGCATTATAGTTTCTCAGTGTACTTGTATAATCCTGGAATTCATAATTGATTCCATAAAGAGTTTTTAAAGATTTAAGATTTCCTGTAACGTCAATACTGTAACGTTTTGTCTTGATATAATCCAGTTTCTTTATAAAAGTATATGGGGAGTTGTTATTTTCAGAATCTTCTCCATATTCGTCGTCATCGTAATAATAATCATCATCATCATAGTAATAGTCTTCGTCAGGATTGATTAAGGGTTTCCTTTTATATAAGATTTTTGTTGATTTATAATCCCAGTAATCATAATTAAATAAGATGGTTGGAATTTTCCTGCCTGTTATTTTTAATTGTAAGCCCCGGGAATTAGTAGTGTAATCTACGGGCAATGTCGGATCATCAAGTTGGGAATCGAGTTTGTTTATATAAAACATTAAAGAAACAGGTCTGTAAGGAAGAAAAACTGTATTAAGACTATATCCTTTGTCTTTGTATTTTTTTTCAAAAATTGACGAATTTGTGAATTCCTGGTTCTGCTTCTGATAGGTTATATCACCACTGAATATTAGAAGCTTGGGGTGATATATATAACCAGTTGCGCCTAATTTATAGTGCTGAGTAAATATTTTTACTGAGTTTTCCGAGTGGATTTTTTTATTACTGTATTCTGTTGAATATATTTTATAAGATAATTCTACAAGACCATACAGCTGGAATCTTTTTGGGAATATGTAACCCATCTGGGCGTTTGATGTTGAAGAAAAAGGTAGTAGGAGAATTGCAAGTAATGTTAGAAAGCCAATTATATATATTGTATTTTTTTGATTCACCCAAAATTATGTCCCTATAACTTCTTTTTGAATTATCCGAGTCATTCATAGACCATTATCATGATGGTGGTTCTTTAAAATACTGAAACACTTGAACCCTTCTGTTATAAGTATCAGATACATATATTTTGTCTTTTTTATCAACAAACATTCCTGTGGGGAGGTAAAATTCTCCTGGTTTTCTACCTGCAGAACCAACCCAGAGCAATAATCTGCCGTCTTGATTGAATATTTGAAAATTGTTAAAAGCAGTGTCAATAACATAAATATTTCCATCAGAATCTACACCAATGCCTGCGGGTCTCGAGAAATGTCCTGATGCATCACCCAATCGCCCGAATTTCTTTATAAATTTCCCTTCAGAGTTAAATATCTGAACCCTGAAATTAAAAGAGTCAACAACATAAAGTTTTCCTTCTTTATCTACAGCAAGATAGCTCGGGAGGTTGAACTCTCCTACATTCTGACCTTTTTGTCCGAAAGTGAATAGAAATCTGCCATCTTTATCATAAACTCTAATTCTATGGTTCTTTGTATCAGTAACGTAAAGCCTTTCTCTTATTTCATCATATGCGAGTCCGGTTGGATTTTTAAATTCATTGGCTGTACCTATTGTCAATGCTATATAACCCCTGTTTTTCTCAAGAGCATAAACTCGATTAGCCTTGGAGTCAGAAACAAAAACAAATCCTCTTTTATTATCCATAGCAAGCCCAATTGGTTGTTGTAATACATCTCTCCCGATAAATCTTAGTGTGTTCTTTTGCATATCAAAAACAAAAATCTCATGACGTGTTGAGTCAGCTACATAAATATTGCCATCATCATCAGAAACAACACCATTAGGTTTGAATAGCCATTTCTGTTTCTCTTCTCCAATAAGGTAAGTTAATAAGGGATTTTGTTTTTTAAAATCTTCTTTTTTCTGCCATTCTGCTATCCATTTAATTCTTGGTTGTGCAGGTGGAGGTGGCCAAATTAGTCCTTCTGTTGAATAGTCTTTATTATTTGTTGTTAAACAGCCTGTAAATATAAAAAAAGTTAAAAGAGTTAATGAGAAAATAAATAACATAGGATTTTCATTGGGAAAATTGATTTTTAGTATTTTTTTCATTTTTTCAATTTTTATTAAAAAGTATGACAATTTTCGCACATTCTCTCAGAATAAAATAATTTTTGGTAATCCGATGCATGAGCATCGTGACAACTTACGCAGGTCATTTCTTTCCCTGGATTTTTTGGGTCTATAACTTCTTTCATCTGTCCGGGTTTGTTTGGGTCAGGTACTTTAATATAAGCAGGTGGAAATCTTGGATCTATCGCACCTCTTACAGGATGATATTTTTTGCCATAACCACCAACTACAGCTGTAACATGTCTTCCTGAAGCTTGTGGTTTGTGACAGACTATACATGTATCATTAATTGGTTTTGGAAGTAAAAACTGATGTTGACTTGCATGAGGACTATGACATGTTGTGCAACCAACTGTTGGTAATGCTTTATGGATGTTTTTCTTGTTAAATTTTGATTTATCATGACAATTATAACAGAGTTCCGGTGTTTCATTAATTAAGAGCTTTGTATTTTCAGAATTGTGAGGTTTATGGCAGGCCTTACACATTCCACCCAGAGAATGAACTGTTCTTCCCTGAAAATTTGATTCCTTGTGGCATGCAAAACAAAGTTGGGGGACTTTATTAGTAAGTTTTATACTATCCTTTTCTTGAGGGTGATTTTTTCCTTCTACTTTTTGATGACATGAGAAACATCCTGTTACCAATGCTTTATGAAAACTTTTATTTTGATTTTTTACATCAGCATGACAGGTAATGCATTCATCTTCAGCACTAAAGACATTTAAAGGAAAACAAAAGAGCAAGAAGATTATTATTGCTTGAGAAATAGAACTTAATAGCTTGAAATATATCATTTTATTACGTTCCTCCAATGATTAAGGAAAACTTCTAATAATATATCAGTAAATTTATATATAAAGTTGGTATATTATCTGATTATTATTGTTAATAAAAACTTGTTTTATTCTTTCGATTATTTTAATTAATAGTAAGTTAGGTTGTCAATTAAATAGTCTCAATGAATCCTTTGACCAAAAATTTATTGCTTGGTTTTGTTTAAAATGATATTATCAGTAATTCATTAAGCAAGGTTATGTAACCCATAGTTAAGCTTAAACTGAAGTATTGAGAAATAAATTTTCTCGAAATATCTGCATTATTCTGATAATATTTTTGGTTTTATTCGTTT
>FWPV01000925.1_pt1 | contig 45820 bp, 46 predicted proteins | sample 2228371 | NCBI WGS metagenome assembly FWPV01 (sample SAMEA103939776, study PRJEB20133) | metagenome
TTGCACCCACCCGGCGACATTTTCTAAGGACATTGGCAATGAAGACTATCTCACCGGAGTAGATGCTGACCTTACCTGCGAAGAGGTCTTGCAACAATTGAATGTAGCCAGACAGATGGTGTCTCAGATAGGCAGCTTCAAGTGGGGAGAGTTTGCTGCTATAGGTGTGGTCCTGCCCCCGCCTGGGGTATGCGCCACGGGGACGACTTATCTGGCAGAGAAGGATTCCGTGCCTAGCGGGCTTGGCTGGATGCCGCTTACCGAGAAACTGTCTTTTCAGGTTGCTGTAGATAATATTGCCGGTGCTTGTGATAGGTGTCTGGTGATAGCTCGGCAGGCGTGTTCCTCCGGTAAAAAATTGTCCTCGAATGACAGGCAGGAGCTATGGTATCAGCTCGAATCGGCACTTACTGGTGCTATATATTCTGTCTCGAGCCACAAGAATACCTTAGCATACCAGATTATTCCGGAGACTGAGTCCCAGCTGGGGCGCTCGAGCAATGATGTCAGAGAAAAGTATGGTGGCAAATTCAAGTCTCGGTGTGACCAGTACCTTGCTTTGCTCGCTGGTCTCCTGTATCACTTAGAGAAGGCAAAGCAGACGGCCTCAAGTCTGCATGGAGAGCGGAATGAAGTTCATCGATGAGTTTCGGGACGTTAATCTAGGTAAGGGCCTAATCAGTAGAATTGGCAGGCTGTCTACCAGACAGGTAGCCATTATGGAGTTTTGTGGTGGTCATACGGTGGCGATTATGAGGAATGGTATACGGCAATTGCTGCCGCCCACGGTTCGGCTGCTTTCTGGCCCCGGATGTCCAGTATGTGTTACTGCTAACGCTGACATAGATACTGCTATTGCTTTAGCTGGCTTGCCCGGCGTCATAGTTACTACCTTTGGGGACATGTTGAAAGTGCCCGGAAGTTATTCCAGTTTGCAGAAGGCCAGGGCTGATGGTGCAGACATAAAGATTGTTTATTCTGTGCAGGATGCCTTGCAGATTGCGCGAGCTAGCCCAATGCACAAGGTTGTCTTTATCGGTATCGGGTTTGAGACCACAGCGCCCACAATTGCTGCCGCGGTACTTCAGGCCAAGGCGGAAGGGATAAGCAACTTCTACGTTCACTGCCTTTTGAAACTGTGCCCGCCGGTTATGAAGGCTTTGCTGGATTTGGGTGAGATCAGGCTGGATGGTATAATCTGCCCCGGGCATGTGAGTGCCATAATCGGTTCCAAGCCTTATGAATTTATCCCTAAGGAATATGGCGTTGCCTGTGTGGTCTCCGGGTTTGAGCCACTGGATATTTTACTCTCCGTAGCCATGCTGGTGGAACAGATAGAGGCAGGAAACCCTCGTGTGGAGATAGCCTACCGGCGTGGGGTCAAGCCAGAGGGTAATATAAAGGCATTGCAACTTATGGATACTGTGTTTGAGGTCAGTGAGGCCAACTGGCGTGGCGTCGGCAGCATCCCTGCCAGCGGCTTGAGGTTTAGAAAAGAGTTCGAAGAGTTTGATGCCCTTTCGCAATTTACGGTCAGTATTCAGCCTGTCAGAGAAGCTAAGGGGTGCCTGTGTGGCGCTATCTTGCGGGGGGTGAAGACGCCGGTCGATTGTGTCCTATTTCGCGAGGTGTGCACACCTGAAAGCCCTGTTGGTCCGTGTATGGTGTCATCAGAAGGTGCCTGTGCCGCTTACTACCAGTATGGGGCGTTGTGATATGAGAGACAGAAGCAGGACTATTCTTCTTTCCCACGGCAGTGGAAGCAAACTCAGCCACGAGCTTATTGAGAAGAAGCTTGTGCCGCCTTTAGCCAATCCTGTGCTCGAAAGGCTCGACGATTCTGCTGTGTTTGAACTTAACAACTGCCGCCTTGCCTTTACCACTGACAGCTATGTCGTGAACCCTATCTTTTTCCCGGGGGGTGATATCGGGAGGCTGGCTGTTTGTGGCACTGTAAACGACCTTGCAATGAGCGGTGCCAGTCCTCTATATCTTAGTCTGTCTCTAATTATTGAGGAGGGGCTGAGTTTTGAGGAACTTGAGCGGGTGCTTGCTTCTATCAAGGAAGCTGCTGAAGAGGCAAAAGTAAGCATAGTCACCGGCGATACCAAAGTAGTGAATAAAGGCAGTGCAGACAAACTATTCATAAACACTTCAGGCATTGGTGTGGTGGCAGAGGGGTTGAATATCTCGGGTGCCAACGCTCGGGTCGGTGACAAGATCATCCTTAGCGGGTCTATCGGTGATCACGGTATTGCTGTGATGAGCCAGCGTGAGGGACTGAAGTTCTCTGTGCCCACCCGCAGCGATTGTGCCCCATTAAATAAAATGGTTGCAGGGATGCTTTCCATCTCGTCACAAATACACTGTCTTCGCGACCCAACACGTGGAGGGCTAGCGACTACACTTAATGAAATAGCCCGACAGTCAGATGTCGGTATAAGAATAGAAGAGGAGAAGATAGTTATTCATGAGGGCGTGAGGGCAGCTTGCGAACTTCTTGGTTTTGATCCCCTTTATGTGGCTAACGAGGGTAAACTGGTCGCTTTTGTTGCTCCCGGGGATGCAGAAAAGGTTCTGGAGAAAGTGCGACAGGACCGCTATGGGGGCGAGGCTGCTATTATCGGGGAGGTAGTTGAAGAACACAGGGGCAAGGTGGTGATGAAAACCAAGCTCGGTGCCTTGCGTATTGTGGATATGCTAACTGGAGAGCTGTTGCCCAGAATTTGCTAGGCTATTTCTTTGTTTGTCACACTTTACGGCCTGTTTATTTTTGGCAATTAGGAAACGGTTACTTCAAATCCGAGGCACCTGCATAGGTAGATAGCTGTTTACAGGGGAGGTTATAAAAGGGTAAAATATGCGCTTGGCAATTCTGCCTTGTCAGAGAAAGGAGGCTCTATGGCTAAAGCAAAGGTCCAGGAAGTCCCTGTGGTGTGGATACAAACTGCCAGTTGCACCGGTTGTTCAGTTTCTGTCCTAAACTCTGTTAGTCCTACCATAAAGAACGTGCTCATTGATGAGGTTGTCCCCGGGAAACATGTAAGCCTGAGGTTTCAGGCAACTGTAATGGCAGGCCAGGGAGAGGCTGTGCTCAGAGTGCTCGAAGACACACCGAAAAAGAGCAAGGACGGCTATCTCCTGGTAGTCGAAGGTGCTATACCCGTGAAAGACGGTGGGGTTTACGGTACCCTGGGGGAGAGAAACGGCAAACCTTTGCCAATGTTGGTGTGGGTTGAGGAATTAGCCAAGAGTGCCATGGCAATAGTTGCGCTAGGCACATGTGCTGCCTTTGGTGGAATAGCTGCTGGCGCTCCTAATCCTGGTGGCTATACTGGCGTCGATAGTTTTTTGAGGACACGGAATATCAGCAAGCCACTGATAAACGTGCCGGGCTGTCCGCCACATCCCGACTGGTTTGTAGGGACTGTAGCTTCAGTATTGCTTCGAGGTCTACCCAAACCCGATGAGCTAGATGAGTTCAAACGCCCCAAGGCCTTCTATGGTAAGTTGATCCATGAAAATTGTCCCCGGCGGGCTTATTTTGACGAAGGGAAATTCGCTAGGAAGTTCGGTGAGCCGGGGTGCCTTAATGAACTCGGTTGTAAAGGTCCGGTGACCTATGCTGATTGTCCTCTCAGACTGTGGAATCACGGGACGAACTGGTGCATCGGTGCCGGGTCGCCTTGCATCGGCTGCTGTGAGCCAGGATTCCCTGACCTAATGGCACCCTTCTATCAGAAGCTTACCGATGCCGCGTTACCTGCTATCGGTATGGTGCAGAAGAAATAGGCAGGTCGAAAAAGACGTAGGAGGGTTAGAATTGAGCAAGATCATAGTAGATCCGATCACTCGTATCGAGGGGCACCTTAAGATAGAGGTTGTAGTGGAGAAGGGCGTGGTCAAGGATGCTTATAGTTCGGGCATGATGTTTCGTGGCATTGAGCTGATTCTACGAGGCAGAGACCCTCGCGATGCTCAGAGATATACCCAACGAATCTGCGGGGTCTGCCCTACAAGCCATTCCATAGCAGCTACTTTGAACCTCGACAGTGCCTTCGGCCTCGCCGATAAGATACCAGATAACGGACGCGTTGTGCGCAACCTGATTCTCGGGGCAGCTCATATTGCCGACCATATCTTACACTTCTATCATCTAGCTGCGCTTGACTATGTGGATGTAACCAAAGTGGCTAAATATGATGGCAACGACCCTGTACTCAACTCGGTGAAGCGGTTTGTCGAGCGTGGGGAACTGGCACCGTTTGTACCGCGGTACGAGGGAGACTATCGTCTGAGTGACAGGATGAATATAGAGGCTACCGCTCACTATGTGAAGGCACTGGAAATGAGGCGTAAAGCGCAGGAGATGCTTACCATATTTGGTGGCAAAATGCCTCACAATATGGCTGTGGTGCCCGGCGGTGTTACTGAAATTGTTACTGTGGATAAGATAGCTTCTTTCTTGTGGAGGCTCAATGAACTGAGGGACTTCATCGATAACGTTTATATTCCCGATGTCCTTGCTGTGGCTGAAGCTTATCCTGATTACTTCGAGATCGGCACCGGATGTGGCAACCTACTATCTTACGGGTTATGGGACCTAGAGGGAGATAATCCCGATTATACCAAGCGGAAGCGATTGATCAAGCAAGGCACCGTATCTATGGATCTGAAGGTGGGCAGCCTAGATCCCAACAAGATCGCGGAGTATGTCAAGTACTCGTGGTATTCTGATGCAGGTACGGGCAAGCAGCCTACTCAGGGTATTACCGAGCCACAGTATGGCAAAAAGGAAGCCTATTCCTGGGTAAAGGCTCCCAGGTATGATGGTAAAGTTTATGAAGTGGGGCCACTGGCTGGGATAGCTGTCACCTATGCAAGCGGTGAACCAACTGTAAAGAGCCTTGTTGATTCGGTGCTGTCAAAATTCAAAGCGCGCCCAAAGGCGTTATTCTCGGTCCTGGGCAGGCATGCAGCCCGGGCCTTGATAACCAAATATGTTGCTGACAGTATGCCGGAGTGGCTACTTCAGCTGAGACCGGGTGAGCCAGCTTATATAGACTATCAGATACCTGACCAGGCCTTTGGTATGGGGCTCACAGATGCTGCCAGGGGTGCCTTGGGACACTGGATAGAGATAAGAGACAAGAAAATTGCAAACTACCAATGTGTGGTGCCCAGCACGTGGAACCTGAGTCCGAGAGATGACCAGGGGCAGCCTGGCCCTGTGGAGCAAGCGCTCATCGGTACCAGGATAAAGGATGAGAAGAATCCGTTTGAAATAGGACGCATTGTGCGTTCTTTTGATCCCTGTCTGGCTTGTGCCATTCATTTAGTTAGACCCAAGGGGGAAATTATTGGGGCATTCAGGGTTGCTTAGCAACAACGCAGAGGGCACTCCTTGTCCTGAAGTCGCTGTCGTCGGCATAGGCAATGTATTGTTGGGTGACGATGGTGTGGGGGTGCATTTAGCTCATAGATTAGCGGGAAGGATAGACGATAGTGACGTTGCCGTCATCGATGCGGGCACTGTCCCCGAGTTGTTTCTACTAATAGATGGCAGGCTCAAAAAATTGATCCTTGTCGATGCAGTCAGTGGAGGTGGGCCGGCTGGCTCTATATATCGTTTTAATGTGGAAGTGCTCGAAACACGGTTCGAGCCGCTGTTTTCGTTGCATGATCTGACCCTGCTAGACAACCTGAGGTTGTTGGGACTGTTAGGAAAAAGACCAGAATCTGTGGTCATCATCGGTATTGAACCTAAAACTGTGGGATTTACCACACAGCTTTCTCCCGAGGTGGAGAAGGCGCTACCTAAAGCTATAGAGCTAGTGCTCGAGGAGATCGAGGAGTTTTCAAAACACTCTATGGAGGTAAGGTGATATGATAGTCTCTCAGCTAAAGCCATTGCAGGAGATCTTGGGCTATTTGGATGGAGAAGGTAAGGTTTTCATAGTGGGTTGCAAAGGTTGTGCTGAAGTCTGTCACACAGGTGATGAGATACAGGTGTTGGACATGAAGCAGAAGCTCGAACAGGCGGGTAAGACTGTTACCGGATATTGTGTGATCGACTTTCTCTGTGACAAAGCACTGGTAAAGATGCGGCTGCTGGCCCATCAGGACGAAATACGGGCTGCGGATTCTCTGCTAGTTATGACCTGTGGAATCGGAGTACAGGCTGTAGCCGCAGTGGTCGACAAGGTGGTTCATCCGGCAGCCAATACCATTAATATGGGTGGAAGCAGGGGTGAGTGGCGTGGCGCCGAGCGCTGCCGTGAATGTGGCGATTGCGTTTTGGATATGACCGCCGGTATATGCCCCTTGACTGCATGTACCAAGGGACTGCTGAACGGGCCATGCGGCGGTGCCAAAGACGGCAGGTGTGAGGTCGAGCCGGAAGTCAGGGAGTGCGGCTGGCACCTTATTTACGAGAGACTGCAGAAACTTGGCAAGCTGGACAAGATGACCGGTTTGCCGGTGCTGAAAGACTATAGGAAAATGATGCCACCGAAAGAACTGAGATCGACGTTGATGTGGGCGCTGGAACAAGAGGAAACCAGAGTCTAGCTACCTGTTAAAGGAGGTAAATACCGATGACACTACGGGAAAAGCTCAGCAGTGGCAAATTTGTGGTGACTGCAGAAGTTGGCCCGGCTAAAGGTGTGGATACCCACGAGTTTCTGGAGAACGTAGAGCTGCTCAAAAATCGTGTTGATGCCATCAATTGCACTGATCAACAGAGTGCGGTGATGCGACTAGGTTCGCTGGCCGGTTGCCATCTTATCAAGCAGAAAGGTGGGGAACCAATCTTTCAGATGACCTGCCGTGACCGAAATCGTATTGCCCTACAATCCGACTTACTAAGTGCCTATGTTTTCGGAATAGAGAATGTCCTTTGCCTCACAGGCGATTTCGTTACTCTGGGCGACCATCCGGACGCAAAACCCGTGTTTGATCTCGATTCGGTATCGCTGCTTTACGCTGCAAAGCAATTGGAGCAGGGGAAAGACCTGGCGGGGAAGGAACTTGCCGGTGCTCCCAAGTTCTTCTTAGGTGCTTGCGTAACACCTGGTGCGGACCCTCTTGAACCGCAGCTATTGAAAATGGAAAGGAAGGTCAAGGCGGGAGCACAGTTCTTCCAGACCCAAGCAGTCTATGAACCCAAAAAATTTGAGGTTTTTATGAAAGAGGCAAGGAAATTCGGGGTGCCGGTGCTTGTAGGCATAGTGCTATTGCGGTCGGCAGCGATGGCGCGGTTTATGAATAAGAATGTTGCCGGCATCCATGTGCCTGACGAGCTGATTACAGAAATGGACAAAGCAGAGAATAAGCTGCAAAAGGGTATTGAGATAGCTGCCCGGTTGATCAGGGAGATGAAAAATATGTGCCAGGGTGTGCATATCATGGCAATCGGGCTGGAGTCGAAAGTGCCCGCTATTCTGGATGCAGCTGGGCTGTAGGCGAACCGGGAAGCGGGCAATAAGTGTCGTGAACGGTGCGTATAGTCCGTTTTTGTGCAGCTGGAAAGATAAGCTATGGCGTCCTGCTCGGTGACGAAGTGCGGCGTCTGCGTCGTGACCCATTTCTTCAGTTCGCATGCTTGAACAAGATCTCCTACTTTGATAGTGTTTCCTATCGCTTGGACGATATTAGACTATTAGCCCCTTGTGTCCCTTCAAAAATCGTTTGTCTCGGGCTCAATTATCGGGGCCATATCGAAGAGATGGGCCTGGCTATGCCTTCTGTACCTCTCATCTTCTTAAAGCCTGCCACTGCTGTTATCGGTCCCGGCGATAGCATTGTATTGCCGTACGGTTGCCGACGTGTTGACTATGAAGGTGAACTCGCCGTGGTTATTGGTAAGAGGGCAAAGAATGTGCCAGCAGAGAGAGCAGCGGAGTACATCCTTGGCTATACCTGTTTCAATGATGTTTCTGACCGGGAGGCACAGGCAGCGGACGGTCAATGGACCAGAGCAAAGGGCTACGACACCTTTGCACCGCTGGGCCCGTGGATAGACACGGACGTCTTGCCCGATGACCTCAGGGTGGAAACGTATGTCAATGGTGAACTTCGACAGTCTGCCTCCACTAAAGAGCTGGTCTTCAGTATACCGGAGCTTGTGAGCTTCATCTCGCGTATCATGACACTTCTCCCCGGGGATGTTATTGCTACAGGTACACCCGCCGGTGTGGGCCCCCTCAAATCTGGAGATGTGGTGCAGGTAAAGATCGAGGGTATCGGGGTGTTGGCCAACCCGGTTGTGGAGTGCCCAGGTGCCTAGCTGACACAAGTACCCCATTTAGCGTCAAAGCAGATAATCAGCCAATTGTCTTTGTTCTTCTTGATCTGTGGAGGGTAGTGGAAGTGGATGTCTTTGACTTATTTGCTGGCCAAGTGCTAGACTTGCCTGGAAAGACTTGCCAGGTGGGTTGCGGAGAACGGGGTTGCAGAAAAGGAGAGCGATGAGCGAGATAAAAGTCCTGTTAGCCGGTGGCAAAGAGATTTTTCGAGAGGGACTGGTAAGGCTGTTGAAGGAGCAACCACACATAAATGTGGTTTCCCAGTGCACCAGCAGACAAGCACCGAACAAGGTTAAAGAGACGAGACCAGACCTGATCATCATAGATACTAATCCCCTGGTGGCAGATGCCCTGGTGGCCACCCGAAAAATCAGTCGGCTATACCCCAAGACGAAAATAGCTGTTCTCACCGAGGAGGGCAGCGAGGAGGAGCTCCTTTTTGCGATGGAACAGGGCGCTCGAGGGTATCTGAGCAAGGGCATCTCGGTGGAAGACCTGATCAAGTGCATTGAGCTCATTGCCAGAGGCGAGATTGTGATCACCTCTTCGGCTTCTGTAAGGCTACCCAGGGAGCTGGTTTTGCGGCGCGATGCCAAGGGGTTTAAGAGCACAGAAGGCAAGTCCTGCCTTTCTGAAAGAGAGTTGGAGATTGTAGGGCTGGTAGCAAACGGGCTGACAAATAAAGAGATAGCTCAAAAGCTGTGTATCACTGACAATACCTCCAAAGTCCATATCAAGAATATACTCAGCAAGCTACAATTGCGGAACCGGCAACATCTGGCTGCTTATGCTGTCCAGCACGGCCTCGTTGCGGCAGTGAGCACTGCTGACCCCGATTAGCTGTCAGACCAACTTGAGCCAAGCAGATTTCGCCAGGCATCCTTTGCCTGATTCTTAGTGTTGGATTCAAGTATAATTGCGGTTGACTGTCATATGGTGTGATGCTACAATACGTATTCGGTTTGCTTTGAGTAACACAACAAAGGGGGCTTGTATGGTTCTGATCGGTGAAAGTATACACATAATTTCTCGACGCGTAAGCGAGGCTGTTCGGGACAGGAATGCCGCTGTAATTCAGGAGTTGGCCAGGGCTCAAGCTGAAGCTGGGGCAGATTACATAGACTTAAACCTGGGTCCGGCGAAGAGAGATCCGGTGGGGATGACAGAATGGCTGGTGAATGTGGTCCAAGAGGTCACCGATTTACCATTGTCCGTTGACACACTGAACCCGGTAGCGATGGAGGCAGGTTTAAAGCTGTGCAAGAAGCGTCCTTTGCTCAACTCGGCTTCTGGCAGGACAGATAGCAAGGCTGAAATGTTACCGCTGGCTAAGAAATACAATTGTGATGTGGTCATATCGGTGCTTACTGATAAAGGGTGCCCGCCCGATATAGATTCCAGAACTGAGAGCATTATGGAGACGGTGGCTTACGCCAACGAGCTCGGCATCCCTAATGAGGATATCTGGGTTGATCCCATTATCTTGCCAGTGAGTGCGGATCAAAAGCAGGTACGGGAAGCGCTTGAGTTTATCAAAATACTCCCTGACCTGTTGCCGGGTGTGAAATCCACCGTGGGGTTGTCGAACGTGTCCAATGGTACCCCCGAAGAGCTCAGGGGCATCCTCAACAGGACCTACATGGTTATGCTGGGACGTTATGGGCTTTATTCTGCAATCGCTGACACGCTGGATTCGGAGCTGGTCAAGCTGAATAGAGGTGAGCTGCCACATATAGTTGACCTCATCTACAAGGCTATGGATGGCGAACCAATAGACATGTCCTCCCTGTCTAAGCAGGAGCAGGACTATGTCAAGACCACCCGGGTATTGATGGGAGAGACACTCTACTCCCACGCTTGGTTAGAAGGATAAGTTCAAGAAGGAGATGAACTATGGACTATAAGGCACCATTAGAAAGCTATACTGGCAGGGTGGCTGAGGTGGTTATCGGTAAAGGGGAAAAAGCGCTCAAAATCGGCGGCGAAAACGTCCTACCATTTCATTTTTTTGAAGGGACGATCGCTAACCCACCCAGATTAGCCCTGGAAGTGCTCGACAGTGTGCCAACGGGCTGGTCACAGTGGGAATTAGAACCCTACAAAGATGTCATCTCTGACCCGGTTCGCTGGGCGAACAAGGCTTTGGAACTCGGAGCTGATCTTGTCTGCCTCCGGTTGGTAAGCACTGACCCTGCGGGGCAAAATGTTTCAGGAGATATGGCTGCGGAAACAGTTAAAAGGGTGGCTTCGGCAATAAAGTCGCCTCTCATTGTATATGGGTCTGGAGATGAGACTAAAGACATCGAGGTGTTGACGAAGGTGGCAGAGGTATGTGCTGGCGAGGTTCTGCTTTTGGGCCCGGTGGTCAAGGAGAACTATGAGCCTGTAAGCAAGGCAGCTCTGGATCACGGTCATTGCATAATAGCACAGAGTCCTCTTGACATAAATCTGGAGAAGGAACTGAATGTTAAGCTGCTGAAGTCATTTCCTAAAGAGCGCATAGTGATCGATCCCTTGAGTTCAGCCTTGGGCTACGGTATGGAGTATAGTTTCACCATCATGGAGCGGACTAAGCATATCGGTATAATGTTTGGTGATAATACCATGCAGATGCCTATCATAGCTGACCTTGCCAGTGAGTGTGCCAAAACCAAGCAGGCAAAAGAAAATGAGAAACAGGGGCTGCTCTGGGAGCTTGTTACCGCCATAAGCCTGTTGCTTGCTGGTGCCAATATCATGGTGCTCCGGTTGCCGCAGAGCCTGAAGCTCTTGAAAGAGGTCCTTGACGGTAAGTTATAAAGTTTTAAGATTGATAATTATTCTTAATTCTTTTAAAATATATTTGGTTTCACTACTGCGAAAGGAGACCTGATATGAAAGTAACTGAAAAGAAGAGAACGAGGAAGGACGAGGTATACAAGATCATTAAAGCCGAAGATAAGTGGGAACCGATTGGTCATACACCGATGCCAGAGCTCCCAGATTTAAGAAACTGGGATATGCGACTGCTCAAGACATACAAGCCTTTCTATGCTCCTATGTGCGATTTGTGTTGCTTCTGTACATATGGAAAGTGCGATCTCACCGGTGATAAAAGGGGTGCCTGTGGCATTACATATCAAGCCCAGCAGGCGAGGATCGTGTTGCTCGCTTGTTGCATGGGTATGTCCGCGCATGGCGGACATGCCAGGCATGTCCTGCATTATCTTATTGAGAGGCTGGGGCCTGATTACAAAATCAACCTCGGCGACCAGATACTCGTAGAGGCGCCCCATATCCGAACCGTGCTGGGTATGAAACCAGAGACCCTTGGTGATCTGGAAAAGGTTATGGAGTATGCTGAAAGCCAGCTCATCCAGTGTGTTTCTGCGCTCCATACCGGTCAGGAGGGCTCGTCACTGGACTACGAGTCGAAGGCGTTGCATATTTCGATGCTGGACCATGTTGTCATGGAGGTTGCCGACATCGCTCAAATAGTGGGCTTTGGCTATCCCACATCTAAGGCAGACACACCGCTTGTCGGACTTGGTTGGGGTGCAGTAGATAGGACGAAGCCGGTTATTCTTCTGGTAGGGCACAACCCGGTGACCGCCATCCCGATTGTCGATTACTTGAACGAGCATGGGCTTCAGGACAAGGTAGAGGTGGCTGGCATCTGCTGTACTGCCCTTGAGGTGACCAGGTATAGCGAGAGGGCCAAGGTGGTAGGTCCTCTTTCCCGTCAGCTATTCTTCGTGCGTTGTGGCATTGCCGATGTGATAGTTACTGATGAACAGTGTATCAGGACTGACATGCCTGTAGAAGCAGCCAAAGTGGGATCGGCTTTGATCGCCACTTCTGAAAAGGTCTGTTACGGTCTCGAGGACGCCAGCAAGAAAGCTGCTGATGAGATAGTCAACGAGATGGTCAACCACGGCAAGCAGGTGCTGATACTGGATCCAGAGAAGGCAGCCGAAGTTGCAGTCAGGGTGGCTCTAGAGCTGGCACCGAAGAGGAACAAGGTGCTGGTGAAGCCGGAAGAGGTTCCGGGGTTGGCTAAAGACCACAGGTTGTGCAATATGTGCAGCCAGGTGTGTCCCAATCTCCTGCCGGTGGGCGATGCCATCGAGGCGGCCAAGAACGGCAATATACAGCCACTTGTGGAAGTCTTTGACAAATGCATTGGTTGCGGCAAATGTGAGCAGGAGTGCCCCAGACACGTGCCCATCTTCAAGATGATGCAGGCGGCAGCGAGCTGGGAGGAGTGGAAGATAAGGGCAGGGCGTGGACCGATTATGGACGTAGAGATCAGAAAGGTCGGTGCACCTATAGTTTTGGGCACTATCCCAGGCATAATCGCTATTGTCGGTTGCTCCAACTTTCCAGAGGAGATCGAGGAAATAGCTGAGATAGCCGAGGAATTCGCCAAACGAAAGTATATCGTGGTGCTAAGCGGTTGCTCGGCAATGGTGGCCGGGATGAAAAAAGATAAGGATGGTAAGACCCTCTACGAGAAATATCCGCCGAATTTTGACGCTGGTTGTATCCTTAACGTAGGCTCATGTGTAGCGAATTCACACATAACAGGGGCGGCCATGAAGGTGGCCAATATATTTGCTTCCTTGCCCTTGAGAGGCAATTATGAGGTTATAGCCGACTACATTTTGAATCGTGTTGGTGCCTGTGGCCTTGCCTGGGGTGCCTATTCTCAGAAGGCAGCTTCAATTGCCACCGGGTGCAACCGCCTGGGTATCCCGGTGGTGGTGGGGCCACATTCTTCCAAATATCGCAGGCTGTATTTGAGCCGCAAGGAGGAAGACGATTGGACGGTGATGGACGGTAGGGAGAAAAAGCTGGTGGACACTCAGGAACCTTCGCCCGAGCATTTGATCACAGTTGTCGAATCTAAAGAGAGGGCGATGGTGACTATGGCGAAGCTGTGCATCAGGAAGAACGATACTGCTCAGGGACGCCAGATCAAGTTGACCCATTATATCGGGCTGCACAAGCAATATCTGGGCACCTTGCCTGATGACCTGCATCTTTACATAAGGCGGACATCCGATATTCCTATTTTCTTTAAGAAAGAAGTGATGGACTATCTGGAGAAGGTGGGTTGGAAGGAGAAACCGGTGCTTACTTTACCTACTTTGATAGGGACATATCCTTCCGAGGTACCTATTGATGCCGTGGTACATTAGACGAAGATTACGGGGCAAGCAGTGCGTATCTTAATCGCAGTCCAGGGGCATTACGGTCAGCGGATTGCTGATAATATCAAGATGTATGCGCCGGCAGACTGGGAGGTGTTTGTATGCACCTTTCCGGCCGAGTTGCCGGGCATAATTGATGATGCAGAGCAATTCTTACCTGCAGAGCTGCCCCGGGCTGACCTGCTGATATCTTTAGGTGAGCACCCCGGCGTTGCCCAGATGATACCCGACATGGTTACCAGGAGCGGTGCTAAGGCGGTCATCGCGCCAGCAGATAACCGTGCCTGGTTACCACCAGGGTTAGCCAAGCAGATCAGGCAAAAGCTGGCTTCCCTGGGTGTAGAGATGGTGTATCCGGTGCCATTCTGCACGTTGACGGAAAGGGATGCCCAAAACCAATACATCCGCGAGTTTGCCAGATATTTCGGCAGACCGGCAGTGGAGGTGGAGATGGATAGGGACAGGATAAAGCGCGTTAGTGTAATCAGGGGGGCTCCTTGCGGCTGCACACCTTATGTGGCAGAAGGGCTGGTTGGTGTCTGGGAGAGGGACGCTGTAGAGAAGGCAGGGCTGTTGCATCATCAATATCCCTGTCTGGCGACGATGAGCATGGACCAGGAATTCGGTGACACTCTAATGCATCGGGCCGGCTTGATGACCAAGTTGGCAATTGAGGGTGCTTTGAAGGCCGCTAAGATAACAAAATAAGGAGGCTTGTGATGACTATGACTTTGCCATATCACCGGGTGAACGTGCTGACCGGCACCAAAGCAGCGAGGATCATTGAAGACCCCGAGGAATATGCCCACCTGATCAGGCGGGCAAGCAGACCGCTGTTTGTCCTCGGCCCCAGAATTCTGAACATCTCTCTCGGGGGAAGATTGCTTGCGGAATACGCTGTTGACATCGCCCGGGCAGCCGATATCCCTATCTGCGCTACGGCACATACCCAGAAGAAACTACTGGAGCTGGGTGTGCAGCCTGCCAGCAATTATGACCTGATTGAGATAATCAATCATCTTAAAGACCCGGGGTGGCACGGGGTAAAGAAAGAGGGTAACCACGACCTAGTCATTTTTCTTGGCGTCAGGACCGACCTTGGTGAGCAAGGACTGTCCACATTGAAGCACTTCGCACCGCATCTCAAGACCATGACCTTGTGTAAGTACTACTATCCAAATGCCAGTTACTCCCTTCCCAACTTCCGCAAGGATGAACAATGGAAGGAGTTTCTGGACAAAATTATCGAGAATCTAAAACAGAAGGAGGCATAGAAATGGCAGGTATTTTCCCGGTAGACGTTGGCCCCCAGTATGAGGGCGAGGTAATTAGAAAAGCCGACCTTTATGTCGAGTTTGGGGGGCCGAACGTAAGGAGTAAGTTCGAGCTGGTCACCTTGAAAGGGCTAGATGAGGTCGAGCATGAGAAGATAGAGATAATTGGACCGGATATGAAAAACATTAAGGAGGGCGGTAGTTACCCCTTGGGCTTGATGATAGACGTCGCCGGCGAGAAACTGGAAAAAGACATGGAACCGGTCCTGGAGAGGCGGATACATCTCTATGCTAACTACATTGAAGGCTTATATCATATGAACCAGAGAGATGATATCTGGATCAGGATAAGTAAAGACTCCTTTAATAAAGGGCTTAATTCCCTTGAGGAAGTGGGCAAAATATTGATGTTTTTGTTCACTTCTGAGCTGGACGTTATCGAGAAGATTTCTATCACCTTTGTCACCGACGAGAAGAAAGTCGAGGAGCTTGTAGCTAAGGCCCGGGAGATCTATAAGGCTAGGGATGAGAGGGCGAGGGGCCTGAAGGAGGAGGACGTCGAGGAGTTTTACAGCTGTGCCCTTTGTCAGAGCTTTGCCCCTACACACATCTGCATAGCTACTCCGGAGCGGGTGGCTAATTGTGGTGCGATTAGCTGGTTCGATGGCAGGGCTGCCTACAAGCTCGACCCTGAGGGACCGGTGCAGGAGGTCAAGAAAGGTGAGTGCCTTGACCCCATAAGAGGCGAGTACAGCGGGTGCAATGAGCTGGCAGCGGTGAAGTCCATGGGGACATACAACCGCGTCTACCTGCACAGTGCTTTCGAGCATCCTCATACCTCCTGTGGTTGTTTTCAGGCCATATGGTTCTACATCCCTGAGGTAGATGCCTTCGGGCTGGTGCATCGCGATTTCGTCGGCCCCACGGTGATGGGTGTTCCCTTCTCTACCATGGCAGCGGACACCAGTGGTGGCAGGCAGGTTGAAGGATTCCTCGGCATGGCGCTGGAATACCTGAGGTCCCCCAAGTTCCTTCAGGCTGATGGCGGCATCAGACGGTGTGTCTGGATGCCCAAGGAGATAAAGGAGAAGTACCGGGATGCTATTCCTGAAGACCTCTTTGATAAGATAGCTACCGAGGAGGATGTCAAAAACGTTGATGAGCTGGTGGAGTTCCTTAACCGAGTAGGGCATCCTTGGGTAAAGGGTGAAGTCGAGCTACCATCATAGTTTGTTGGTTCTGATAACAGTTAGGAGGTAGACATGCCACTCAAGGGTACTGACATTGTAAAAAAGCTGCCTGATGGGGGGAAGAAGAACTGCAAGGAGTGCGGTTTTCCCACTTGCTTCGCCTTCGCTATGAAGCTGGCAGCGGCCGGCACCACTTTGGACAAGTGTCCGTATCTTGCTGCCGATGTCAGGGCTGAGCTCGAGGAAGCACTGGCGCCGCCCATAAAGTTGGTGACCATTGGTAGAGGAGACGCTGCTCTTCAGATCGGGAATGAGGAGGTAATATATCGCCATGAGAAGACCTTTATCCATCCCCCTGGCATCGGTTTGCTCATTTCAGACAAAGAGTCAGAGCCGCAGATCGATGGTAAACTGGCGAAATTGAAGGAACTGCAGTTCCCTTGGGTGGGCCGCGTTTTGAAGGCAGATGTTTTAGCTTTGCAATTTGAGTCCGGTGACAAAGGTAAATTTGAGGCTCTGGTGAAGCGGGCTTGCGCCGCCATTGATTTGCCGCTGGTGCTTATTTCAGAGGATGTTGATGTGTTGCTCTCTGGATACCAGCTTTGTAGTGACCGGAGACCGCTGCTTTACCCGGTCACCAAGGAGAACGTAGAAAAAGTCATTGCGGCTGTCAAAGCTAAACCGACCCCGCTTGCAGTCAGAGGTAGCAGCGTTGAGGATCTGATACCCCTGACGACCAGGCTCAAGGAAGCCGGACTTGAAGAGATCGTTCTTGATCCCGGCTCGAGGAATTTTAGAGATGCTGTCCGTGACCAGACATTGATAAGGCGGGCAGCTCTAAAGCAGAACTTCAAACCGCTGGGTTATCCCACCATCGGCTTTCCGTGTTTCATGAGCAGCGATGAAGTGAGGCAGGTTCTTCTGGCCGCTATGTTCGTTATAAAGTACCCGGGCATCATTATCCTTTCAGACTTTGACCAGTATTCTCTGTTGCCTTTACTGGTGCAAAGACTGAATATTTTCACGGACCCCAGGATTCCGATGTCGGTGGAGCAGAAGATTTACGAGATAGGCGAGCCTACTCCTGATTCCCCGGTGTTGATCACCAGCAACTGGGCGTTGACCTATTTCATCGTGGCCTCTGAGATCGAGGGCAGCAAAGTCCCTTCGTGGTTGCTGGTTAAGGATACGGAGGGGCTGGGTGTGCTCACCGGATGGGCTGCCGGGAAATTCTCAGGTGACTCCATCGGACCATTTGTCAAAAAGAGCGGAATCGAGGACATGGTGAAACACAGGCGGCTTGTTATTCCTGGCAAGGTTGCACGAATCAAGGGTGAGCTGGAGGAGGCTCTACCTGGTTGGGAGATAATCGTCGGTCCTCGGGAAGCGAGTGAAATACCGGCTTATCTGCCTAGCCTTGTTCAGAAGTGGAAGAACTGAAGTCCGAACTGGTTGACATCCTGAAACCGAGCAAGAAGGACAGGCGGTTTCTGATTTCGCTTCTTCAGGAACTTCAGCAGAGACTGGGCTATCTGCCAGAGGATGCAATGTTGGCCCTGGCCGATTTTCTGGATGTGCCCGGGAGCACAGTATACGGCGTAGCCACCTTCTACAACCAGTTCCGTTTTACCCCACTGGGCAAACACCAGGTAAAAGTATGTATGGGAACTGCCTGCCATCTTGCGGGAGGACAGCTCGTTCTCGAGGCTATGTCGCGTGAATTGCAGATCGATGTTGGTGGGGTCACTTCTGATAGAACATTTAGCTTGGAGAGGGTTGCCTGTGTTGGCTGTTGTGCTCTGGCTCCCGTTGTGGTCATAAATGGTACGGTCTACCCCAGGATGAGCCCTTTGAGGGTAGAAGAGGTCTTGGTGAATATAAAGTCGAGCAATCGGGAGCAGGAGAAAGGATAGCCGATGGTCCCATTGGCAATAATTTGGTTCTCTTGTAGATTTTTCCATGGACTTTGATGAAATTGTGGAGCGTGCCACACGGGAATGGGAATCGTTCTGTTCTGGTGATGCCCCCAGGATTCTTGTGGGTACGGCCACCTGCGGGCGTGCCGCTGGTGCTTTGGCTGTTGTTGCCACTTTTAAGGAGGAGCTGGAGAGGCGTCATCTGCAGGCGACTATAACCGAGGTCGGATGTATTGGCCTTTGCTCTTTCGAACCCCTGGTAACCATTATTAAGCCTAACTATTTCACTGTTTGTTACCATAATGTGACTCCGCAGAAGGTCCCGGTGCTTGTTGAGGGCTGCATTGCCAATGATGACCCGTGTCTCGATTTAGCCTTGGGAACGGTTGACAGGGATGCTAGAGGAGCAGTATATATTCCGGAGTTACCTCGTTTCGAACACGAGCATCGTATCCTTTTGCGGAACTGTGGCTATACCGACCCGAGTAACATAGATCACTATATTGCCAATGGCGGTTATCGGGGTCTAAAAAGGGCATTGGAGATGGATCCAGAGTCAGTGATAGAGGAGGTGAAGCGTTCTGGGCTCCGTGGCCGTGGTGGGGCTGGCTTCCCTACGGGAAGGAAGTGGGAGTTGTGCCGGAAAGCCCCGGGTGAGCCCAAATATGTCATATGTAATGCCGATGAGGGAGACCCGGGTGCTTTTATGGACAGGGTGTTGCTGGAAAGCGATCCCTATGCAGTTATTGAAGGTATGACCATAGCGGCCTATACTATAAGAGCCAAGCAAGGATTTGTCTACATTCGGGCTGAGTATCCTCTAGCTATAGAACGTTTGCAAGTTGCTTTGCATCAGGCGCGGAAAACAGGGTTTTTAGGAAAGAATGTCCTGGATAGCGGTGTCACTTTTGATATCGAAATAGTTGAAGGTGCTGGTGCGTTTGTTTCCGGCGAAGAAACCGCCTTGATACACGCCATCGAGGGCAGGAGAAGCACACCGCGCGTAAGGCCGCCCTATCCGGCTGAGAAGGGGTTGTGGGGCAAACCTACGTTGATCAACAATGTCAAGACCTTTGCTCTCGTGCCGCCAATTATTGATAGGGGTGCTGGCTGCTTTTCCAGCATAGGTACAGGAACTAGCACAGGGACCGCGATGTTTGCCTTAGCTGGTAAAGTGATCAACACAGGTCTGGCGGAGGTGGCCATGGGGACAACACTGCGTCGGCTTATTTTTGATGTCGGTGGTGGTATCCGTGGCGGGAAGAAACTTAAAGCGGTGCAGATCGGAGGTCCTTCCGGTGGATGTCTGCCTGAGAGTTTGCTTGACACCCCTGTTGATTTTGATTCACTGCGCGAAGCGGGTGCAATCATGGGTTCCGGCGGGATCATCGTCATGGACGAGGATGACTGTGCGGTGGACACGGCGAGATTTTTTCTCGACTTCATCCAGAAGGAGTCGTGCGGGAAGTGCTCGACCTGCCGTATTGGCACCAAACATGTGCTAGATATACTCGAAGATATCGTAGCAGGGCGGGGGAAAATTGATGACCTGGACCTGCTGACTGAGCTGAGTGAGGACATAAAAGGAGGTTCCCTCTGTGGACTTGGTCGCACCGCGCCGAATCCAGTGTTGACCACGCTCAGGTATTTCAGGGATGAATATGAGGCACACGTTTTGGAAAAGAGGTGTCCAGCGCTGGTATGCAAAGAGCTAATCGCTTATTATATTTTGCCAGAAAAATGCGAACGGGGTTGTGAACATTGTGTTCTGGCTTGCCCGGCAAAGGCTATAAGCCCCGGTAGAGGCGGTGTGAAGGTTATAGACCAGACCAAATGTACCAAATGCGGTAGTTGCCAGCTTGTTTGTCCGCCGGAATACAGCGCAGTGATTAAGGTCTCACCGGTGAGTTCTGTACCCCGGTAACGGGGCATTTAGCCCCTGTAAAAGGGCAAGACGGATGATTTTACTGAGCGTTTTTGGATTGGGCAACAGCGGTCTTTTCTGGATATAATACGTGTGATCAGGTTGTCTTAGTAGCTCCAGGTAGCTTCTAATTCTCAAATGGAGGGAGACCACAATGGCCATGACTATTGTAGTGGCGGGGAAAGGTGGGGTGGGCAAAACAGCAGTGGCTGCGTTGCTCATAGAGTCTTTGTCAAAAAAGGGGGTAGTACTGGCTATCGACGCCGACCCGAGCACGAATTTGAATCTTGCCTTGGGGCTGCCTCTTGGTGAGACGGTGGGCAAGGCCAGGGAGGACATTACTGAGGCGATTCAGAAGGGCACCCTCTCGCCAACTGTTTCCAAGCAGGATGTTCTCGATATGAAGATACGGCAGGCGCTGGTCGAGTCCGATAAGATTGACCTGCTGGCGATGGGTAGACCTGAAGGTCCGGGGTGTTATTGCGCTGCCAATCACATGCTCAGGCTTACTATTGACAGACTGGCCAAGAATTATGACTATACTGTAGTCGATTCGGAGGCCGGGATGGAGCACATAAGCCGCCAGACGACTCGTGACGTAGATATCCTGATCATAGTTTCCGACGTCACCATGCGGGGTATAATGGCGGCTGCCAGGATGAAAGAACTGATAAAGGAGATGCGAACCAAAGTAGGCAGGATAGTGCTGGTGGTCAACAGATCAAAAGATGGCTTGCCACAGGAGATAGAAGATGCTATTCGGAAGTTTGAGCTGGAACTAATTGCTGTCATTCCCGAAGACCCCTACATAGGTGAGCTTGATATGAAGGGGAGGCCTTTGATAGAACTCCCTGAAGAGTCTCCCCTGAGGCGGGCAGTCGAAGGTATCGTGGCCAAACTTGCTCTATGATTTAATTGGAGGAGGACTTTGTTTGATGAGCTCCAAGGGTAGGAAGTTGGTCAGCCTGCGTGAAATAGAAGGTGTGGTAAGTCCCCATCAGCGTCAGGTGGACTCTGCACTGACAGCGCGGCAAAAGGCATTGGAACATGTTAAGGATATAGCCAGCCTGGCGGAGTATATTGGTGGGAAAGTTGAATCGCTAGGGATTGGCGAGGACTGGGCTTTGAGTAAGGAGATATTTCCGGGTGTGACAGTGCATTTTCTCTTCACCAAAAGTGATGAAGAGTTCCCCAGCAGCCTAAAGGTATTGTTTTCTGGGGTGAACCTAAGTGTTATGAAAGGTGAAGACTTGGCAGGGTTCGTCATACTATACGTGAATCACATGCTCAGGTATGTGAGGGAAATGACTCCAGCCGATAAGCTGCCTGAAGTGTGTTACAGAGTGTAAAGTTTCAAGCGGCCCTGTGGTGGGGTGGAGTAAGGCTTTGCCCGGTTTACTAGCCCAGTCTACCAAACTCCTTTTCTAGCTCGCGGGAGCTCAGGTGGATCATAGTCGGCCTGCCATGGGGGCAGATCTGAGGCCGTATCGTGCCTTCTAGTTGTCTTAGCAGGTCTGCCATTTCTTCGGGGGAGAGGCGGTCTCCAGCTTTGATAGCGCTATGGCAAGCTATGGATTGCGCTATTCTTTCTATAAGTCTTTGCAGATCGATTTCGCTTGCCAGCAAATCTATCAGGTCTTGGATTGCCTCAGCGGGATTTTCCCCTTTCATCATTGCTGGTATCGCTCTCAGAAGGTAGGCCCTTGTTCCAAAAGGTTCCAGTCTAATGCCGAATTGCTCCAAGAATTTACCACGGGCTTTCACAAGTTCATCCTGTCTTGGGCCTAGCTCCAGACAGATTGGCTCCAAAAGCCCTTGAATCTCGACGCTCTGTCGAGAACGTTGCTCCAATATTTTCTCGAATAGTACACGCTCGTGGGCGGCATGCTGGTCTATAAGAAAAAGGCCATTGTGCCCCTCAGCGATTATGTAGGTATTGGTCAATTGTCCTATTACTCTGAGGGTGCGGATATCAGAAGTATTGTTCTGGGGAGCTAGCAATAGGTGAGATGGGAGGGCAGATTGTATGTGCATGGCTTTAGCTCCAGATATTTCCTCAAGCCTTCTCCGTACAGACTGCAGAACCGAAGTGAAGACTGTCTGGCTGTTACGAAATTTGACTTCTGCCTTCGAGGGATGAACGTTAACATCCAGTTCCTCTGGTGGCAGACACAGGTTCAAAATAACGGCAGGATACCTCTCGGACATTAGCCAGCCGCGGTATGCTTCCTCGATAGCACGTGCAAGAGTGCTGCTGCGTACCCAGCGCCGGTTGACGAAAAAGTCCATATAGTTCCGAGTAGAGCGACTGAAGGAAGGCGGGCTCAGGAAGCCAGAGATGGATAAGGAGCCTCGCCTTTCCTTGATCTCAATCATTCGTTCCGCAAAATCAGGTCCATAAATGATGGAAAGCACGTCTTGGATCTCTCCATTACCAGGTGTTGACAGCACCTCCCGTTCATCTATCAGAAGACGGAACCTTACTTCAGGAAAAGCCAGGGCATAGTGGTAAACGGTTTCTGCTATATGCTTGTTTTCAGTCGCTGGTGATTTAAGGAACTTCAATCGAGGCGGGAAATTTCGAAACAGGTGGCGCACGGTAACGGATGTGCCCCGAAAGTGACCGTAAGTCTCCTTTCTGGTGATGGTTCCATTTTCCACCAGAATAAAGGTGCCAATATCCTCCTCGACGGACCTGGTCACCATCTCTACCTGTGACACGGCAGCTATACTTGGTAAAGCTTCTCCACGAAACCCGAGCGTGTTTATTCTCTGCAGGTCGTCCAGTGTAGTGATCTTGCTCGTAGCATAGCGCTCAAAAGCAAGGCCTACTTGGCTGCTTGGGATGCCGCTACCGTTGTCATCGACTCTAATTAGCTTCAGTCCGCTGCCGCGCACTTGTACAAAGATCTCCGTAGCACCGGCATCGAGGGAGTTCTCTATAAGTTCCTTAACAACTGAGGCAGGACGCTCCACAATTTCGCCAGCAGCGATGCGGGTGATTACCTCTTGCGGCAATACTTTAATCGGCATCTTACCCCATTCTACGGGTCAGGCATGTGCAAGTAAAGGGCAGAGCACTAAAGTTTCTCAATCGGCGCTAGGCTGACCAGCAGTTTCTTGATTCCTGCAGCTGTGAATGCAACGGTTATCTCCTGGTCCTTGCCTGAATCTGAACAGCCTATGACTATGCCTTCCCCGAACGACCTATGGTGGATTCGGTCTCCGACCTCTAGCCTTATGAAATTGTCCGGCTTTGCTGGTGTCGCTGAGTAGAGACTTGTTACCGGTGTAAACACGTCTTCGGCACTTTCTTGCCAGCTTGTTTTGCGGATCGTGAGTTCTGCCGGTATGTCTTTCAAAAACCTTGATGGTGTGGTCAGAGAGCTATTGCCAAAAAAGCTGCGCCGCCAGGCATACGATAGGTAAACTTGCTTCTGGGCGCGGGTTATGCCCACGTAACATAAACGGCGTTCCTCTTCTATCTCATCGGGCCCGACTGATTTGCGGTGGGGCAAGAGCCCCTCTTCCATCCCGGTGATAAAGACTACCGGAAATTCGAGCCCTTTTGCCTGGTGGAGTGTTATGAGGGTAACAGTATCCATCTTTTCGTCTAGCTCATCCGTATCCTGTACCAAGCTCACCTTTTCCAGGAACTTGGCTAGTCCATCAGGAGGTTCCAGGAAGTCGTATTCCCTGGCTACAGCGGCGAGTTCCAGGATGTTTTCCCAGCGCTCCTCCCCGTTTTCTTGCTCGGAGATGTACTCTCTGTACCCTGTCCTCTGGATCAGTTCATCTATAAGTGCCGAGAGCTTGAGCTCACGGCTTTTGGCAATGAATTCCTCGATCAACTCTACGAAACTGGTGACTGCCTGTTTGGAGCGCGGTGTTAGTGCAGGTCCGTCTCTTTGTGCAGCTTTTTTCAGTGCGGGGTAGAGAGCGAGATTCTCGTTCTTCGCCCAGGTTGATAATTCACTCAAGGTTCGCTGGCCGATCCCCCTGGCAGGTACATTTATTATGCGTGCAAGACTTATGTTGTCGTTCTGATTGTATATTATTCTCAAATATGCAATAACATCCTTAATTTCTTGCCTTTGATAGAACTTGATGCCGCCAACTAGCCTGTAGGGTATGCCGTAGCGTATGAAAGTTTCCTCCAATGCTCTTGATTGGGCATTGACCCGGTACATGACGGCACAGTCACTGAACTTTGCTATGTTTTTGCTGACAAGTTGCTCTATTTGTCTGGCGACGAACCGCGCTTCGTTTTCTTCATCAAGTGTTTCGATTATGGTAACCGGCGTTCCCGTTTCATTCTCGGTCCATAGTCTTTTTGGTTTTCGCTGGAAGTTAGCCGTGATGATATTGGAGGCTACGTCCAGGATCATCTTGGTAGAACGGTAGTTTTGCTCCAGATAGATGACGGTGGCATCGGGATAATCCTTTTCGAAGCTCAAGATGTTGCGCAGGTCAGCGAATCGCCACGAGTAGATGGACTGGTCAGGGTCACCAACAACGCAGATATTACGGTGTTTTTCACCGAGCTGTTTTATTAGCATGTACTGGGTTAAATTGGTGTCTTGAAATTCATCCACCAGGATGTGCTTATATCGGGCCTGGTATCGCGATAGTACCTCTTTGTGTTCACTAAAGAGTTGCACTGTTTTCATCAGCAGGTCATCGAAGTCCACACCATGACTCTGGTCAAGGGACAATTGATATCGTTCATAGACTCGCTGGACTATTTCTTCGTAGTGGTTGCTGACCTGTTTGCCGTATTCGGCAGGGGTCAACAGCCGGCTTTTGGCATATTTTATTGCTGTCTGTATGGCTCTAGGGTTAAATTGTTTCGGATCGAGGTTGAGTTCTTGCAGGCTCTGTTTGATCAGGGTAAGCTGGTCATCCTCATCGTGAATTACGAACGCTGGGTGAAGCCCGATGGCTCTGCCATCCTGACGGAGTATACCGGCGCATATAGCATGGAAAGTGCCAACTGTCAGTGACTGAGAGACCTGCCCCAAGAGCGTTTTCAAACGGTTCTCCATCTCTTTTGCCGCCTTATTGGTGAAGGTGACTGCCATGATATGGCGAGGGCTGATGCCATAGGCTTTTACCAGATATGCAACGCGGTGCGTAATGACACGCGTTTTGCCGCTGCCGGGCCCTGCGATAATAAGTAGAGGTCCGCTTCTTACCTCTACAGCCTGTCTCTGGGCTAGGTTTAGTCCGTCCAGTATGTCCATAGGTGGTGTTTACTTACTCTGACCGGTGTCGTGCCATTCGATCTTTATCTTTTGCGCATCAACGCCGTTTATTACAACCCCGTCCGGTTTTACCGTAATGCTGGCATCGCCCGGCTTTAATTTTATCATCGTCTCCGAACCGGTGTGGCTTATACTTATCTCACTCAAAGGAACTTTGAGTATGATATCAGCCTTCTGAGAAGGCAGGCCAGAGACTAATTTGCCATCCAGGTACATCGATACGCCTTCTAAGCGTATTGTAGTTCCGATACCAGCGGCCTCGCAGCCGAAGACGGAGAACAAACTAGCGATCAGAAGTGCGAACACGCAAACTTGCCCAATCATTTCCTTTCTTGCCATTTTACCCTCCTTGATTCTCAATTCCTTCGTCAGAAGTTAAGAGGCTGATTCGATTACAAATCTCAGAGGACAATTTTAGCCAGATTATAACATTACGATGGAAGAGCTCTCAAAAGGCGGTCAACTTTACTGGAATCCAGTTTTTTACCTATAATGTTGACTACTTTGTTGTCCGGCTCTGGTTATGAATAAATTGGTGGCAATAGTTGGTATGGCTGGTGCTGGCAAGTCGGAGGTAGCCCGCATATTCGAACAGAATGGTTTTGCTAGGATCAGATTCGGCGATATCACGGATGAGGAGCTTAAAAGGCGTGGGCTGGAGTTGACCGAGGATAATGAGCGGCTTGTCAGGGAGCAGCTACGGAAGGAGTACGGCATGGCAGCTTATGCTAAACTTAATCTGGCCCGGATTGACGCTTCGCTCGAAGTTTCTAATGTGGTCATCGATGGCCTTTATTCTTGGGAAGAGTATATGTTGCTGAAGGAGCGCTATGGGGATCGTCTCCTGTTAGTGGCTGTGTGGTCATCACCGAGGACAAGATACGAGAGACTGAGCCGAAGGTCGGTTCGTCCTCTTACCCGGGAAGCAGCGACTGCAAGGGATGTTACCGAGCTGGAGAATACCAACAAGGGTGGACCTATCGCCATGGCTGATTTTACCATTATCAATGAGTCCACGCTCGAAAGCTTAACAGCAGAAGCCAGGAAAATCATCGGGATTCTTAAGTGAAAAAGCCAGTTCGCCCCAATGTTGATGAATATTTTCTAAAGATAGCTTCAGTGGTTGCTGAGCGTTCTACTTGTCGCCGCCATCATGTGGGGGCTGTAGCGGTGAGAGACAAGCATATACTGGCTACCGGCTATAATGGCGCTCCTGCGGGGCTTAAAGATTGCTTGGAGCTCGGCTGTCTGCGGGATGAGCTGAATATTCCTTCGGGGACAAGGCATGAGGTATGCCGTGGTATTCATGCCGAGCAAAATGTAATTATCCAGGCATCACTGCATGGTGTAAGTCTAGAAGGGGCAACAGTTTATTGTACACACAGCCCTTGTGTACTTTGTGCCAAGATGCTTGTCAATGCCCGTATCAGGCGTTTCGTCACCTTCGGAAGATACGCCGACGATGCCTTCCTAAATCTGTTCAGCGAGGCTGGGGTAGAGTTCGAGATAAAACGAAGACCTTCATCTAGGATAACATATCTGGACTGACTGAATGATATCCTGGCTACCGAAGTTTTCGCAAAAACAGGCGTTTTGCCCCCTATTCCATTTCAGGCCTCAGTACTATCAATCTGGGACCGTCTTCAGTATCTCTGACATCGATAGTAACACCGTCCACCACAAAGGCCAATTCGGCGCCGACTAGGAGCACTTTGGAGCCCTCATGCTCCACTACCTGGTCACCTTCAGCTTCTTTGTCAAGGACGAGAGCGAGTTGGCCACCAGGCCCCAATGCCAGTCTGAGTCCTACCTCCGGGTCATCTGTGTTCGCCAGCAATGCTTCAAGTAATAGTTGTTTAGCCCCGTTTGTCACTGTCAGCATTTTTTGTTCCCTCCTTTAATAGAATTGGTGGCAGGGAGTGTGTCTCAACACTTTCCTGTAACAGTATTCTAGCTCTGTCTCGGCTAGAGTGATATACCCCTTTAAGGTTATTATTGGATTTAAAAAAGGGTTATTTTTTAACCAAGGTCAATCGATTGCTTTAATTGTAAAGGCCGGTTTGACTTTAAAGGATGGATAGAATTCAAGTAAAATTGGCAGAAAGGAGGTCTGAGGCATGGAGATCAAAAAGGTCTGTGTAGTAGGTGCGGGTACAATGGGGAGCGGGATAGCTCAAGTGGTGGCGCAGGCTGGTTACAGGACTGCCATGGTCGATGTGAAGCAAGAGCTTCTTGATAGGGGGTTATCTGTTATAAGAGATAGTCTGGATAGATTTGTAGCAAGAGGAAAGATAAGTCGGGAGGGCATGGAGGCTGCTTTGTCCAATATTCAGACCATGACTGACCTGAGGGCTGCAGCTGGGGATGCCGACTATGTTATTGAGGCGGTGTTCGAGAGGGCCGAGGTCAAATTGCCTCTGTTCCGGCATCTTGATGAGCTTTGCCCCACGCATTCCATTCTGGCATCTAACACATCGGGTATACCGATAGCGCTGCTTGCCTCGGTGACCAAGCGCCCCGATAAGGTGATCGGGATGCATTTTTTCAGCCCTGTGCCAATGATGAGGGGTCTGGAAGTGGTCAGATCACTTTTGACCTCAGAGGATACAGTTAGAGTAAGTCTGGATTTCGGTAAGTCTATCGGTAAGGAGCCTGTGGTGGTAAGGGACTCGCCGGGGTTTGTCACTAACAGGATCATACCTTTGGTTATGAACGAAGCGGCCAAGCTTTTGGAGGAAAATCTAGCCAGTGTGGAAGATATCGACAAGATCGTCAAGCTTTCTTTCAATTGGCCTATGGGACCTTTTGAGTTGTGCGATCTGGTAGGTGTAGATGTAGCTGTTGACCTCTTGGAGGGCATATACCAGCAGACTGGGTGGGAGCGCTATAAACCTGCCAGACTGCTCAAGAGGATGGTGGAAATAGGTTATCTCGGGCGGAAGGCAGGTAAAGGGTTCTATACTTTGTTTGTCGAGAGACAAATTTCCCAGGGGTAGAAGTACTGAACGTAAGAATAACGGGCTAGCGGACGAACTTTCGTTTTGGTGGTTTCTCGCCTATACGATTTCTCAGAATCCCTATACCTTCTACTTCCAATTCGATGATGTCGCCCGGTTTTAGCCAGCGGTTCAGTTCAACGCCGCAGCCCTTTTCTACAGTCCCCGAACCCAAGAAATCGCCCGGTTGCAGGGTCTCTTCCCAAGAGGCGAATTCGATGATATGTGCCCATGTCCAGTAGCTGGTTCCGCTGTTTCCCTCGGACCATACCTCATCGTTGACCCGGGCTATCATTCTCAGATTAGAAGGGTCTATTTCGTCCGGAGTTACTAGGCATGGCCCCATAACGCTGCAGAAGTCCTTTCCCTTTGCCGGACCCAAGCGTGCTGTCATCTCCAATGCCTGAATGTCTCGAGCACTTATGTCGTTAAAGATAGTATACCCGGCAATATACTCTGCAGCTTGCTCCCGGGGAATGTTTTTCCCCCTTTTCCTGATATATATGCCATATTCCAGCTCATAGTCCAGCAGGTCTGTGTAGCTGGGCCAGGGGATTACATCCTCCGGGCCGATAACTGTATCAGGGTTTCCTTTATAGCAGACCGGCATCTGGTACCACGCCTCAGCTAGTTCCCTTTGTCCCGAAAAGCTGGCGTGTCCTTCGAAAGCAAGGTAGTCGCGAATTGAGTTGGGCCGCGGTACCGGGGCTTTCAGTTTGACTTCGTCTACAGCGAAGGTTATCCTTTCGCCGTTAGGCCCCCATGTAGTTCCCCTTGCTAGTTGACGGGTGACGTAGTCGATTGCCAGCTCGGCAGCTTCCATCCCTTCTTTTCCGCTATCGAAAAAGGCAATCATATCCGGAGGCAATATCGCAGAGGCCATTTCGTAGGCACGTTTTGTATGATATTTGCTGGCAAGGTAACTGCTATATGCAAAGTTTAAGTCTATGATCGTCCGGTCTCCCTTGAGTGCACCGATCCGTTGTACGCGACCCAATACCGTCGATATCTCGAATGTTACCAGCTTCATCTGTGTCAGACGCTTTGATTACGAGAGCTTAGCAAATTCTGTTTTGCATGGCAACATTGAACTTCTCTGGGAAAGATTTCTATTTGATGGCGAGTTGAAAATCGAGGTATGGTTGCTGTGGGCTTGCTATAATATAGCGGTCGTTATTCCGCGCAAAGTATTGTTCGCGGCCTGTTTTCTGTTTGGGCTCCGTCCATTTGGAAGACTAGACTAGGTCATACATGTTGAGCATTCGCAGGAGGTAAGAAATGAGAGAGTGCAGTGTTGAGAATAACAAGCTGCAGTGTAATTGTACATATGAACCTTGCTCCAGGAAGGGCATTTGTTGCGAATGTTTGAAATATCATCGCCAGGCCGGCGAGTTGCCAGCCTGCTATTTTCCGCCCGAGGTGGAGCGGAAGTATGACCGTTCTATCAAAAGATTTATCGAAACGCATGACGCGCGGTTCAAGAGGTAACCCTCGGTAGGGCTACGGTATCGCTCTTGAAACTAGCTGTTATTCTCTAATGCTGTAGATGCAACCGCAATAGTTTTGCCGATAGATTCCCTGCTGTTTGGCTATTTGTGTCGCTCGTTTAAACCCTTCGCTTTTTTTAAAATCGCGGGCAAGGAATCTCTTGGCGCCGATGTCCAGGCCTATTTTGTTTATGACAGAGGCTTTCTTCCGTGGGCTTACGGTCAGGGAAGTGGTAAAAAAATCTGCATCACGGTTTAGCATGTGGTAGTATGTTCTCTCCAGGCGCAGGCGATAGCAGACCTCGCATCGTTTGCCCCCTTCCGGTTCGTCCTTGAGAGAGCTGGCTTTTTGGAGCCACTCTTGGGGAGAGTACGGAATTGCCTCTATGTGGAATTGGAAAAGCCGGGCGATCTGGCATGCGGCCTCAAGTCGCTTGTGAAATTCAGTCTCGGGGTAAATGTTTGGATTGTAGAAAAGCCCGATAATACCGTATCCTTCATTTAACAACGTAGCGGCTGCGCCAGCAGCACATACCCCGCAGCATATGTGCAGCACAACTTTCATTGTGTCGTTCGGTGCTCCGCTGTGTAAACCACGGCTGCACTATAACATGGTGGAAATTTGGGCGCAAGTGGTTGCAGACTTCTACTGATGCTCGGCTAATAGAGATTAGTTTTCCCAATGTGACAAGTTCCGTATGGGGGAAATGATGCTTGCAGTCTACTGCCTGTTGAGGAAGCAGTATACCCAGCACTATACGTAGTGTAGTATAATATGCATGACTAAGCTTTGCACCAGATTTTGATGAATCCACACAGGGTCAAACTTGTGGATGATTTCGATGAGACGTACCACTGATTAGCTTGCATTTTAGGAGGAGACAGGACATGACGGGCAACAGCTATGAGATTTCCAGGACATTGCGGTGCAAGAATCTCAATGTACCGGGCACTTTGAGCAAGCTAACGTCGGCGATTGCCAAGGTTGGTGGGAACATCGGTAATATCACTACAGTGCATCTGGGGCATCATTACACTGTCCGGGATATCGAGGTATTTGTAAATAGCAGGGAACTTCTTCCCGAGCTACTGAACGAGGTATCGAAACTTAAAGAGGTGACGATACTGGAAGTCAGGGACAACATACTGGATTTCCATGAGGGCGGCAAGATCAGGATGGTCAACGCCGTGTCTATCGGTTCTCTTGACGATCTACGAAAGGTCTATACACCGGGGGTAGCTGAAGTTTGCAACCTCATCAAAGAAAATTTGGCTTGGAAGGACAAGTATACCTGCATCCCATACTCGGTAGCCATTGTTACTGATGGGACTGCTGTCCTCGGCTTGGGTAATATTGGGCCTCTTGCTGGAATGCCTGTTATGGAAGGGAAAGCAGCGTTGATTTACCATTTGGCCGGCATAAGCATGGTGCCTATTTTACTCAATACCACTGACCCTGATGAAATCGTTAATACAGTGAAGCACATTGCTCTTACTTTTAGCGGGATACAGCTCGAAGATATAGCCTCGCCACGCTGTTTTGTCATACAGGAGAGGCTAGAACAGGTGCTTGATATCCCGGTCATGCACGATGACCAGCAGGGCACTGGTGTTGTTGTGTTGGCAGCTTTGATCAATGCTTGCAAAATTACTGGCATTCCTTTAGAAAAGGCAAGAGTGGGTCTTATTGGTCTGGGTGCGGCAGGTATGTGTATTGGAAGTTTTCTGCTCCAGTACACGGGCAATCCGCCGTTAGGTACGGCAAGAACTGAAGCGACAATTAAGCGGTATGCTGACCGAGGAGGCATTCCTTCCACAGTGAAGGAAATTATGGAAACAGCCGATATCGTTATTGCTACTTCGACCGTTGCCGGGCTAATTGAACCAAGTATGGTAAGGAAAGGGCAAATCATTTTTGCCCTCTCAAATCCTGTTCCAGAGATTGAGCCGCAACTTGCCCTCGCTGCTGGCGCTGCTCTGGCTGCTGATGGGAAGACGATAAATAACCTGCTTGCTTATCCAGGTATATGGCGGGGGGCCCTGGATGCTAAAGCTAGGCGGCTCAACTTTGAAATGTATAAGGCGGCAGCTATTGCTATTGCCAGCTCTGCTGGCGAGGGTGAATTGGTGCCGAGTCCATTAGATTCCAAAGTGCATCTAGCGGTGGCCCACAATGTTGCTAAGGCTGCCATGGAAACGGGTGTAGCCCAGAGAGAGCTGGACAACGACTATTTTGAAAACACCAATATCAAGGAGCCGCCCTGGAGTTGATTGTCCTGCTTCTATAGTCCTCACACAGGGCTTCCTTCTACACAAGCGGATGTCCGATGGCATAGCTGGCTATTTTGTACCTGTCTCAGACGTTGAACAGGAATGTTATGATGTCACCGTCTTCGACGATGTAGTTTTTGCCCTCTAATCTGAGAAGCCCTTGTCTCCGGGCTTCGGCCAGGCTACCGCATCTTTGCAGGTCTTTGAAGCTCAGTACCTCGGCTTTGATGAATCCTTTTTCCATGTCCGAGTGTATCTTACCAGCCGCTTTTAAAGCTGTGGTACCTTTGGGAATTGCCCAGGCCCTCAGTTCAGCCGAGACCGTGGTAAAGAAGGAGATCAGACCTAACAGTTCATATGACGCTCTGACAATGCGGTCAAGTGCTGGCTCGCTTAAGCCCATGGCAGTGCGGAATTCTTTGGCCTCGCTTTCGCTCAGCTGGGCCAGTTCCATTTCCAGCTTGCCACAGACTGCAAGGAATTGAAAGTGCGTCTCGGGGTGATGCCGACGGAATTCACTTTCTATTGCAGAGCACTGAGCTATTTGGCTCTCATCGATATTGATCACAACTAGCCTGGGCTTGGCAGTTAAGAACTGGTAGTTGGCAAGACTATGTATTTCATCGGGGTTTAGCTCCTGTTTCCAGATCGGTTTTTCTTTTTCTAGCCATGATTTGATTTTGTGTAGCAGGGCTTGTTCCTTGACAAGCAGGTCGCGCTCTTGCGGCTTTGCGCCTTTTAGAATTTCCTGGATGCGTTGTAGCCTTCGTTCAGTGATTGATAGATCCGAGAAAATGAGTTCCAGATTCATTGTTGCTATGTCCCGTTCAGGGTCAATGCTTCCATCTACGTGGGGAACACGCTCATCCTTGAATGCCCTTACCACTTGAAGCAGTGCATCAGCTTTGCTTAGGTAGTTTAGCAACTGTCCTTCTATTCTATCGGTTTTGCCCAAGTCTTTTGCGGTTCCTGCGATATCGGTATATCGTATTTCGGCAAAGGTCGTCTTCTTTGGCTGAAAGATTTTTCCCAATATCTCCAGCCTTGGTTCGGGAACTTTAGCTATGCCGATATTAGGAACGAGCTTGGTCGACGTTGAAGGTTCCGAAGTTACATCCCGCCTAGTTAGGGCATTGAAGATAGTTGTCTTGCCACTTTTAGGTAAACCGATGATGCTAATTTCCAAGTCTATCTCCTGTATCCCAATATAGGTCAGGCGTGGTAAAAATGCAAGGCTTGTTTTCTTTTGGTGTGTTGTAGCTGTGTAGGATGATGTGCTATAATGTGGCGAGTTGTTAGTCTCAAAACGGTGAACATGAGATATTACGAACTTGTTGTCATACTCAGTCCTGAGCTGCCAGACGGCGGGGTGCGTGAGTTCATAGACAGACTTAAGGGTTTGGTGAATGGGATTGGTGGTAGTGTGGAAGAGACGGTTGAGTGGGGAAGGCGGAAATTGGCATATCCGATCAAGCGGCGTTCCGAGGGCGATTATTTGCTGGCGAAGGTTAAGCTTCAGCCTTCGTCAGTGAGGGAGTTAGAAAACAATCTCAAGCTGTGGGAAGGGGTCTTACGCCATCTACTGGTGACAATTGATAAGTAACTGGGGGCTGGGATGGTCAGTCTGAACAAGATCATACTGATAGGCAATGTTGGTACCGACCCTGAGATGCGCTTTACGCCAAGTGGTAATCCTGTCACCTCGTTTCGCCTAGCGACTAACCGCGTCTATACCACCGCCGATGGTGAAAGGAAGCAAGAGACCGAGTGGTTTACCATTGTTACCTGGCGGAAGCAGGCCGAAAGTTGCAATCAGTTTCTGACCAAGGGACAGCGGGTATACGTGGAGGGCAGCTTGAGAACCCGTGCTTGGGAGGGGCGGGACGGGCAAAAGCGTGTGACTGCCGAGGTTATAGCCAGCAGGGTGCTCTTTCTGGACAGGCAGGCTGCTGCGCCTTTTCCTGCTGATGAGCTGCCAAGCGATGCGGTGACTGAAGATGTTGAGCCAGAAGACCTACCTTTTTAAACTGTTAATGTAAAGTGAGGCCGAAGTATGACTGAAGCGGAAGGAGCTGTCAAAGAAGTAAAAGAAAAGGGAAGACGGTTTGTTTTCAAGCCAAAGGTGTGCCCCTTTTGCAAGGAGAAGGTTAAGATAGATTACAAGGATGTCTCCAGACTGCAACGTTATCTGTCCAGTAGAGCCAAAATCGAGACACGCCGGCGAACAGGAGCGTGTGCCAAGCATCAGCGGCAGTTGGCTCTGGCCATAAAAAAGGCCCGTTTTTTAGCGTTATTGCCTTATACCCCAGACCATCTTCGCCCTAGCGATATCTCCGAGGGATAGGACGTAGGGACTTGTTATGCCTAAGAGGACATACCAACCTAAAAGGCTGAAGAGAAAACGTACGCACGGCTTTCGGGCTAGGGTGTCTACCCGTGGCGGACAGCGAGTTTTGAAAGCGCGGCGTCTCAAAGGAAGATGGCAGCTTACGCCTGTCTAGCGAAATGCGAGGTTTCCGGGCTCTGAAGACCAGAGCCCAATATTCTTTAGTATATAGTTCTGGCAAAACTTGGGCGAATGACCTTGTGGTGATGAAAGCTTTGCCTAATCAGCTCGGTGTTACCAGGCTGGGGTTTTCGGTGGGTAAGCGCATTGGCAAAGCGGTGGTGCGCAACAGGGTACGTCGCCTGATGAAGGAGAGTGCGCGTATTTTGCTTATAAGATCCGGCTGGGATATAGTGTTCATCGCCCGAAGTGGAGCAGCCAGTGCCGGCTATCAAGCGATCAAGGAGGCGATTGGCGGACTGTTGAAACAGGCCCGCTTGCTGGACGAGAATGAGGCAGCTAACGCTATGGCTGATTAGGTTCTACCAGTGGACAATATCACGGGTTACCCCACCCTCTTGCCGTTTTGTCCCTACTTGCTCTCAGTATGCCTATGAGGCTATATGGAAGTATGGAGTGATCAAAGGGGGCTGGTTTGCTGTAAAGCGCCTAGCACGTTGTCACCCTTGGTCCGAGGGTGGCTATGACCCGGTGCCATAATTGCAATTTTATCCCAGAGCATGACGTCGATGTTTAGTCTTTCAAAAATGACTAGAATGGCAATATTATCACTTATTGTCCTGGTTGTCTTGACTACCGCTGGTTGTACCAGCCCGGAGTGGCAGGGCTGGTCTGGTATCAGCCACTACGATGGGGTCCTTTTTGTTGGTTCTATGGACGGCAAATTGCTGGCAGTGAACCCATCTGCTCGAAGCAGAAACCTGCCATTTCCTGATGCCGGTGAGTGGGTATTTAAGGTTCCCGCCTTTGGTCTGGCAAGCCCGGTATGTGGTCCTGCCTGTGGTTCGCCATCCCCGGTGGTCAATATTTATGCTACGCCAGCAGTGGCGGATGACCTCGTCTACGTCGCTACCTACTCTGGCGACAAAGGCAGGGTATTAGCAGTCAACAGGGTTACTCCGGGTTATGCCGAGGGTGCGCCCATGAGGTCAAGAGGGGAATGGGTCTATCCCAGTGTTCTTGAGTCGATAGGTGCTATCGTGGGCAGTCCTGTGTTGTATGACGGTGTGTTGTTTTTGGGCAGTTCAGACGGTAAGGTTTACGCTCTGGATGCTATGTACGGGGAGAAAAAATGGTCTTACGACACCGGAGGAAAGATATGGACATCTCCGGCAATCGCAAACGGTGTTCTGTACATCAGTAATTACGAGCATAAGCTTTTCGCCCTCTCCACTCAGGACGGCACTCTATTGTGGCAGAAGGAGTTCCCCACCTCAATAGCTTCATCAGTAGTGGTATCAGATGACAAGTTGTTTTTTGGCACCTTTGACCATTGCCTTTATGCCCTTGATGCCACAACTGGCAATGTAGTGTGGAAGTTCAAAGGCAAGGGTTGGTTTTGGGCTACGCCAGTGGTCAAGGACGGGGTCGTCTACGCAGGTTGCTTGGACAGGAAGGTGTATGCCTTGAAAGCTGATACAGCTACGGCTGAGGGAGAGAAGCTATGGGAGTTTTCTACCGACGCTCCGGTTATAGTCGGGCCTGTTTTTACTGCTACAGGACTTGTAGTGGCTTCAATGTCAGGTAAAATATATGTGCTTGGGATTGAGAATGGCAGCCTGCTGAAGACAATCACCATCGGCTCTCAAATCATAGCACCTTTATGTGCGGTGGATGACACGGTTTATGTGCATGCCAGGGATAGGTGTATCTATGGGGTCGACGTAGAACTGGGCGAGGTAGCTTGGAAATTGTCAACGGTCATCAAGTAGGTCAGTCATGGCTGAGTTGTGGAATACGGTAATCCTTGAACCCATATTGAACAGTCTGATTGCATTATGTTCCATTCTAGGTGGTAGCTTCGGGTTAGCCATCATCGTTTTCACTGTGGTTGTTCGTGTAGCGTTGTTGCCGCTTACTGTGCGTCAGACCAAGTCAACGAAGGCAATGCAAGAGTTACAGCCCAAGCTTCAGGAATTGCAGAAGAAATACGCCAAGGACCAGCAGAAATTACAGCAGGAAATGATAAAGCTGTATCGAGAAGCCGGAGTGAACCCTCTCGGGTGTTTATGGCCCTTACTTATCCAGCTACCCATCTGGATTGCTCTCTATCAGTCCATAATGCAAGCCCTGGCAGCAACTCCAGAGAATCTACTGAACCTTGCCCAGCATCTCTATTCTTGGGATCTGGTGGCGCGTGCCGTCCCTTTGAACGAACGTTTTTTGTGGCTTCAATTATCCAAGCCGGACCCGAACCTGATTTTAGCTTTACTAGTTGGAGCAACGATGTGGGTGCAGCAGAAGATGGTGACACCGCCGGCTGCTGACCCCCGTCAGCAGTCTATGAACAATATGACGCTGATGATGATGCCTCTGATGTTTGCTCTTTTCACCCTTTCTTTTCCAAGTGGGCTGGCGTTGTATTGGGTGGTATCGAACGTGGTGGGAATAGCTATCCAGTATTTTGTTGGCGGTGGTTGGGGTTACCTGCGCAGGCCGTCAGTCGGCGATAAGCCAGTCTCAGGGCGTGATGTTACCGCTGCCAAGTCACCATCGAAGGTGCTGAAAAAGGAGGCTGAGGAGTCCAAAGTCATCGGCAAAGCGGCTGAAACCAGAAAAGGGGGTTTCTTCCGAAAATGAAAGAACTAGAGGTCAGTGGTAGAACGGTAGAGGAAGCCGTCCATAAGGCACTGGAACAGCTCGGGGTGGCGGAGGAAGAGGTTGAGGTGGTTGTTTTAAAAAAGGGGAGGGCCGGGCTGCTTGGTGTCGGTGCGGAAGAGGCTAAAGTAAAGGTTAAGCTGCTGCGGCCACGGTCTGAAGGGATAGATATCCCTGCGCTGGCTAAGGATGTTCTGGTCAACCTTCTCAAGTATATGGGTATAGAAGCAGAGGTTTCTGTAGCCTCTCCGTCCAGCGGAGATCTGCCTGTGAGCCTCGATATCAATGGTGATGACCTGGGGGTATTGATAGGGCGCAGGGGGCAGACTCTTGCCAGTTTACAATATCTGGTCAGACTCATTGTGTCCGAGAAGCTGAAAATCTGGGTGCCGATCAACGTTGATGTTGCCGAGTATAAAAAGCGCCGCTACGAGTCGCTGCGCAGTCTAGCCCTACGGTTGGCTGAACAGGTGAAACGGGGGCGGCGAGTCATAACCCTGGAGCCAATGCCTGCAGATGAACGGCGCGTGATTCATCTTGCCCTTGCTGACAACCCCGATGTTACTACACAGAGCATGGGTGAGGGCGAGAAACGAAAGGTGGCTATTTTCCCCAAAAAGCGCTGACGATGTTTCGCCAGGTAAACAGCAAACTAAATTTCGCACAGCTAGAGAATAGTATTCTCGAATTCTGGCGGGAACGCCAGATCTTTCAAAAGAGCCTGAGCATCAGAGCTAACTGTCCCCAGTTTACCTTGTATGAAGGACCTCCGACTGCTAACGGCAGGCCAGGGATCCATCATGTACTGTCTCGCGTGTTCAAAGACGTCATCCCCAGGTATAAGACGATGAAAGGGTACTACGCACCGCGGAAGGGTGGGTGGGATACCCATGGTCTGCCTGTAGAGCTAGAAGTGGAAAAAGCCCTTGGCTTCACCAGCAAAGCTCAGATTGAGCAGTTCGGTGTGGCTGAGTTCAACAAGCTTTGCCGCCAGAGCGTGTTCAGCTATATTGAAGACTGGGAGGCCCTCACCGAACGTATCGGGTTCTGGCTTGACCTTAAGGCTGCTTACAAGACCCTTGACAGTGGCTATATCGAGTCCTGCTGGTGGGCACTGAAGCAACTGTGGGACAAGGGCCTTATCTATCAGGGTTACCGGGTGACCCCGCATTGCCCCAGGTGCGGAACCTCTTTGAGTTCACACGAGGTGGCACTGGGCTACAGGGACGATGCCGATGACCCTTCTGTTTACATAAAATTCAGGCTCATTCGCGACCCAATGGCCCGTGGGAAAAGGTTACCCTCTCAGCTGGAGGTGGTTCCATCGGACAGACCTATCTTTTTCCTCGTCTGGACAACGACGCCATGGACACTGCCAGGCAACACAGCCTTGGCTGTAGCTTCGAATGCCAGATATGGTCTATTCGACAATGGGGCCGAGTATCTGATTATGGCTGAAGCGCTGGCGCAAAAAGTTGGGCTCGATGGGTATGAAATGAAGGGTAGCGTCTCTGGTTATGAGCTTGTGGGGCTGTATTATGAGCCGCTTTTTAACCCGCACCATTTTGGGGTGGAGAGGTGGAGTTTTAATGTTCAGAGCGCTGAGGGAACATCCTCTTACGAAATGCTCAGTCCACAGCAGGAGAAAGTGGATCTAGCATATCGTGTTATCGCCGGGGACTTTGTGTCTCTAGATGAAGGGACAGGAATAGTCCATATTGCTCCAGCATTTGGGGAGGTCGATTTCGAGGCTGGTAGGGAGAACGGGCTGGACTTCGTGCAGCCGGTAGACCTTGATGGACGTGTTACCGGTAACTATCCATTTTCCGGCAGATTTGTTAAAGATGCTGACCCCTTGATACTTCAAGACCTCAGGTCACGGGGCCTACTTTATCGCAGTGAACGTATAGTCCATACCTATCCGTTCTGCTGGCGGTGTGAATCGCCGCTCCTCTATTACGCCAAAAGGAGCTGGTATATCAGGACCTCGGTAAAGAAGACTGCTCTCATCGCCAGGAATGAGGAGATCAATTGGTACCCGGAATATATAAAGCACGGCCGTTTTGGCAACTGGCTGGAGAACAACGTTGACTGGGCGTTTTCGCGCGAGCGCTACTGGGGGACTCCACTGAATATCTGGAGCTGCGAGAGCTGTGGTGAATATGAATGTGTTGGCAGCGTTGCCGAGCTTCGAGACAAGCCAGATATAAATGGGATTGTGGACCCACTAGACCTGCATCGTCCCTTTGTGGACAATATCACCTTCTCATGCAGCCGGTGTGGCGGCAGGATGAAGCGGCTTAGCGAGGTAATCGATTGCTGGTTTGATTCTGGGGCTATGCCCTTTGCCCAGTGGCATTATCCTTTCGAAAACCAGGATGTCTTTAGGCGTAGCTTTCCCGCTGACTATATCTGTGAGGCGGTTGACCAAACGCGAGGATGGTTCTATAGCCTGCATGCCATATCCACTTTACTTTTCGACAGTCCCAGTTTCAAGAATGTTATTTGCCTGGGGCATATCTTGGATGCTCAGGGAGAGAAAATGAGCAAAGCCAAGGGCAATGTTGTTGACCCTTGGTCGGTGCTCAACAGCTATGGTGCCGATGCATTACGCTGGTACCTGTTTACTTCGTCGCCCCCCGGCAATGTGCGGCGCTTTTCTAGCGAAGGAGTGGCAGAGGTTTTGCGCAATTTTTTGCTTACTTTATGGAATACGTACTCTTTCTTTGTAACGTATGCCAATATCGACCGGTTTGATCCGATGTCCAGGTCAGAGGTGTCGTTGTCTGACCTGGACAGGTGGGTACTCTCCCGGCTCAACCAGCTTATCCTCGAGGTCGATAAAGCTCTAGACCACTATGATCCAACGACCGCCGGTCGGAAGATAGAAGTGTTTGTCGAAGAGCTTTCCAACTGGTATGTCAGGCGGAGCAGGCGCCGCTTCTGGAAGAGCCAGAATGACGCAGATAAACAGGCTGCCTACATGACTTTATATCGGTGTCTGACCACCCTATCCAGATTGCTGGCTCCGTTCGTCCCATTCATCGCCGAGGAAATCTACCAAAATCTGGTTAGGTCTGTTGACCCTGAGGCATCGGAAAGCGTTCACCTGACCGATTTTCCTGTAGCACAGACCTCTGAGATCGACGAGGACCTTATCGAAGCTGTCCGTCTTGCCATGTTGGTCTGCAGCTTGGGGCGTGCTGCTAGGGCTAAGGCCGGAATAAAAGTACGGCAGCCGCTTACCAAGGTGGTTATCGGCGTCGGTTCCGAGACTGATAGGGTTGCCGTTACAAGGTTGAGCAGCCAGATCCTTGATGAGTTGAATGTTAAGGGGCTTGAGTTCTCCTCGGATGTGGAGGCTTTTGCACAGCGCGACGACTTTAGCCTGGTTGTGGAGGGAGATTACTGGGTGGCAGTGGCCACGCGGTTATCACCCGAACTGGAGGCCGAAGGTATGGCCAGAGAGATAGTACGACGTCTGCAGACAATGCGCCGCTCGGCCGGATTTGAGGTCACCGATTCAATAGTGGTGTACTATCAGGGTGACGATTCCATCCAGGACGTGATGGGCAGATTTGCTCAGTATATTAAGCAAGAGACCCTTTCAAGGGAATTGGTGAAGGCTGATATTCCCGAAGGTAGTTACAGAGAAAAGCACCGCATTTCTGGACACGAGCTTGTCTTGGGTATTATGCGCTGTGCGCAGTAGCGTTATGGCCTATCGTTTCGGGGGTGGGCTCTGGGCCAGACGCGCATAGACCGTTCGTGTCTCGTTTCCCCTGACGAAGGTTATTTCCACGTCCTCACCGATGCTTGATGAGCGTATTCCTTCGACAACCTCTTGAGCTGCGGTCACGTCCTTACCTTTGAAGCGAATGATGACGTCAAGCTGTCGTAGTCCTGCCTTCTCAGCTGGACTGCCAGGTGCAACATATGTGATCACCACCCCTCTTTCTACAGGCAACCGGTTTGCCATGGCAATGTAGCGGTCTACTGTATAAAGATTGACCCCAAGCCAGGGGCGGGTAACGTATCCTTGCCTGATAAGCTGTTCGATTATGGGTATGGCAGTGTTGGTACTTATGGCATAGCCCATACCCTCGACGCCGACCCCGGATATTTTAGCGCTGGTAATGCCTATCACTTCTCCCTTCATATTTACCAGGGGACCACCGCTGTTGCCAGGGTTGATGGCTGCAGAGGTCTCTATGAGGTCATCGAGGGTCTGCCCCCGGTCAACCTCTAGCGAGACCTTAAGACCACTGACTGTCCCCTCCTTGGCTCTCAGCCCCCTCCCCAGCGGGTTACCGATGGCCACCACCCAGTCTCCGACGCGGAGTTTTGTAGAATCGCCTACGGTGGCTGCGGGCAGATTGGAGGCGTTGATCTTGACCACAGCTAGGTCGGTAAGCGGGTCAGTGTATATGTTGCTGGGGTCCGTTTCAAAAATCCTGCCATCATACAGTTCTACAGTGACCTTTTTAGCCCCCTCAACTACGTGGTTATTGGTGACAATAATGCCGCTACTATCTATGATCCACCCTGAACCGGCACCTGACTGGTTTCTTGGTGTCAGGAATATATCCAAGGTCACGACCTCAGTTGTTATGGCTACCACCGAGGGGTAGACTTTCTCCACTACATCGGCGATGTTTGGCAGTGTGGGAGAATCTTGTCTCGTCCGGGGCAACGACCACGAAGGATTCAGCCCGCTGCCGCTCACTTCATGTTCTGTATTGGGCGACTCGGACTGTGAAGGGGCTGGAGATGGAGGCAGGAGTGGCAAAAGACAACCCCAGGCGCTGGACAGAAAGGCCAGAACTACCAACACAAAGACAAAGCATTTTATTTTAAGGATATCTTGCCATCGCATATCCAGCTTATCACTCCATTGTTCAAGATTTTATCACAATGGCCAGCGTTGAACACACCCCACACCATTCGGGATTGGCCCAGCGGTCAATAACAATGCAGCGACTTTTCCAGCATCCGGTGGATGACTAGCACACCGGCTTTGATTTACATGCGCCACGGGGAGTTTCTTACGTCCCTCCGGCAGAAGTTATTTTCCTTTAAACGTTGGTCTTCTGCCTTCCAGGGCTGCCCGGCACCCTTCCTCAAAGTCGTCTGTTGCCAGTAGAAAATCGTTAAGCTGTCTTTCCAAAGTAAGTCCATCTTCCAGAGCGAGTTCTACGCCTTGCAGCATGGCCTGTTTGGCGGCACGCACTGCCAGGGGTGCCGGTCTGCATAGCAGTTCTGCCAGTTGTCTGGCTGTCGACATTAATTGTTCCAGGGGCACGACTCGGTTGACCAGCCCTGTGCGGTAGGCCTCCTGGGCGTTGATAGGGCGGCCTGTAAGCAGCATTTCCGCTGCCTTAGCCAGCGGGACGGCCCTGGGCAGCCTCTGTGTACCTCCCCAGCCCGGTATCAGCCCCAGTGTTACCTCCGGCATACCAAAGGTGGCATTTTCAGAAGCTATACGCAGGTCACAGGCGAGTGCCAGTTCCAGCCCACCACCCAAGCAGGCACCGTTCACGGCTGCGATCAACGGCTTCCATATTGTCATTCCACACATTATGGTCGGGGGCTCTGGCAGATTTTGTGCCCTTGCTTGTTTCATCTCGGGTAGCATCGTTTTTATATCAGCTCCGATGGAGAAAGCCTTTTCCCCTGCCCCGGTAATGATGCCGACCATGAGCTGCCCATCGTCCCTGAAGTCCGCCAGGACCTCGCTCAGCTGGCGGAGCATTTCCGGGGTAATTGCATTCAATGCCTCCGGGCGGTTCAGGGTGATGGTGGCGATCTTGCCCTCTTTCACATAGTCAATGCCCATTGCTGCCTCCGTGTTATGTCTTTCCCAGCACGTCTGCCAGTCGGGCCAGGTCTTCAAAGCTGCCGATATTGTATGCTTGCGCAGACGGGTCTATACGTCTGAGCAGCCCGGTAAGCACCTCGCCCGGGCCTATCTCAAGAAACAGAGAAGCACCTGCATGCAGCATGGTCCTGATGCAGTTAAGCCACCGTACGCAGTGCGTGAGCTGCTCCAGTAGCTCCTGCCTTATCTCTGTTGCTCTGGTGAGTATCTTTCCGCTAGTGTTGGCAACCAGTGGCACCGCAGGGTCGTTTATGGCGGTCATTTGTATAGCGTGCTTAAGGCCTTCCGCTGCTGTCGACATGAGCCGTGAGTGGAAGGCACCGCTCACTCTCAGCGGGATGACCCGCCGGGCACCTCGTGCTGTAGCTAACTCCTTTGCTTTGGCCAATTTCTCCAGTGCCCCGCTGATGACAATTTGCTCAGGTGAGTTGATGTTGGAGATTTCCACATCGGCAACATTACAGAAGTCTCTTACCGTCTCTTCGTCGAGACCAAGAATAGCTAACATTCCTCCGGGGTATTGCTTACCCGCCTCGCTCATCAGTCTACCCCGTTCCCGGACTAGGCGCAGAGCATCAGGGAAACTGATTGAGCCAGCAGCGACCAGAGCGGTGTACTCGCCCAGGCTATGTCCGGAAACAAAAGCCGGCTGTGGCAGGGCCGCGCCATACATTTCCTGGGCGGCTTTAAGGCAGGCGATGCTGACTGTCAGCACCGCTGGTTGGACGTTCTGCGTCTGGACAAGTTCCTCCTCAGGGCCTTCGAAGCACAGGCGGGAGAGTGGTAACCCCAGCGCCCTATCGGCTGCATCGAAGACCTCTCTGGCGGGCTCACAGTTGAGCCAGAGGTCATGGCCCATGCCGACCCTTTGTGAACCCTGTCCCGGAAATAGAAAAGCTACCTTCCTGCCCAAATCCTTCTCTCAATCTCCTGTCTTGAGTTTGTACAGATTCTCAATAATTTCTTCAGCTTCAGCCATTATAGACTCAACGATCTCCTTAACGGGCTTGATATCCTTTATCAGCCCGGCTATCTGTCCTGCCATGAGGGAGCCCTCCTCTATGTTACCATCGATCACACCCAATTTTAGTCTACCCCTTCCGAATGCTTCGAGCTCTTCCACGGATGCACCGGCTTTCTCGCGTGTCCTGAACTCCCGGGTGAGCCTATTTTCCAGACAGCGCACAGGGTGTCCGGTCGACTCACCAGTTACCACTGTGGAGCGGTCAGTTGCCAGGATGATCTGTTCTTTGAATCTGGGATGGGCAATACATTCCTCCGAGCAGATAAAACGGGTCCCCATCTGGACCCCCTGGGCACCTAGTGCAAGGGCTGCTACTAGCCCATGCCCATCGGCGATGCCACCGGCTGCTATGACTGGCAGTTTCACATTCTGGACCACCTGGGGCACCAGTGCCATAGTAGTCGTCTCCCCAACGTGCCCACCTGACTCCATACCTTCGGCGATTATAGCATCTACTCCCAGCCTCTCCAGGCGCCGCGCTAGTGCCACGCTGGAGACCACAGGCAGTAATTTGATTCGGGCTTCTTTCAGCGCTGGTATGTACGCCCCGGGATTGCCGCCGCCGAATGTGACGATCTTGACTTGTTCCTCCATGACCACTTGAAGGTTCTCTTTAACAAACGGTGACATCAGCATGATATTGACACCGAAAGGCTTATCCGTGCGTTCTCTGGTAGCTCTGATCTGTTTTCTCAACCAGTCGGGCGGTGCATCCCCACTGCCGATTATTCCCAAGGCGCCGGCATTGGACACCGCTGATACCAGTTCAAAGGTCCCCAACCACGCCATCCCTCCTTGGATTATCGGATATTTGATGCCCAGTAGCTCACAGATGACGATGTTGCCTAACATCAATAGCCTCCATAGCAGGGAAGACTTCTGTCACCTCTCTTTCCGGGAACGGTCCCAGTAATCGCCTCTATCAGCATGTAATCGGTGCTCATCATGGTTCAAATCTGCGTATGGCCAGGACAGAGTTATGCCCTCCAAACCCGAAGGAGTTGGACAGGGCAAGCCTTACGCTTTTCTCCTTTGCTCTGTCGGGCACATAGTCCAGGTCGCATTCTGCATCGGGGTTTTCGAGGTTGATCGTCGGTGGGATAATGCCCTCGGCTATCACCTTGCAGCAGATGATGGCTTCTACTGCACCGGCAGCACCCAGCATATGCCCCAACATCGATTTTGTTGAACTTACAGGTATATCATAGGCCTTGTCGCCAAAGACTTTCTTAATTGCTCTTGTCTCGGTGATATCGTTCAATGGTGTCGATGTACCATGGGCGTTTATGTAGTCAACGTGGGTATGGTCCAGACCCGCTAGGGAAAGCTGTATTGCCCTGGCGGCTGCCTCTGCATCGGCAGCAGGCTGTGTAATATGGAAAGCATCCGACGTGGCGCCATAGCCAACTATTTCGGCGAGTATACCGGCACCTCTTCACACGGCGTGTGCCAGGCTCTCCAGCACCATGATCCCGGCGCCTTCTCCCATAACGAAACCATCGCGCTTGGCGTCGAATGGTCTTGATGCCTTTGCCGGATCCGGGTTCTTTGACAGCGCGCCGGCCTGGGCAAAACCGGCAATGCCTATCGGGGTTATCGCAGCGTCAGCGCCGCCTGCAATAACTACCTTGTAGACGCCGAATTTGACTAGCTGGTAAGCCAGCCCTATAGCATCAGCGCCGGTGGAGCAGGCGGTAGCCAGGCTAAAATTTATCCCCCTGATTCCGGAGATGATCGACAGGCGGCTGGGAGCGTTATCGGCTATCATCATAGGTACTAAATAGGGACTGACCCTGCTTGGTCCTCTGGTGTGCAGGACCTCCATCTGCCGTGATAACGTAGTCAGGCCGCCAATGCCGCTTCCAATAATGATGCCGATGTCATACCTGTTGTTATCATCTATCTTCAGTCTGGCGCTGTCCGCGGCTTGCAGG
>FWPV01002435.1_pt1 | contig 45778 bp, 33 predicted proteins | sample 2228371 | NCBI WGS metagenome assembly FWPV01 (sample SAMEA103939776, study PRJEB20133) | metagenome
CACCTCCGGCAGCGGCACGGGCTGGGGTCCGGATTTGCTCTCTGCGGAGACCTATTGGATGAACCATCTGACCGCCAGCCTGACCAAAGGTGGTTTATCGCCTTTTGTGGGCGACACCCTGACCTCCAAGGCTTTTTCGGCTGCCAATGCCGTCTACGTCCACGAGATCATCCGCCAGGCTTTGATGTACGCCGAGGGTTTTCAGTTAGACGAGGCAACCGCGTGCCTGGAGGAGATACACCAGGTTGGTCCGGGAGGGCATTTTCTGGAAACCGCCACAACTCTGAAGAACTACCGTAAAGCCTATTACACCAGCCCCATCTTCCCTCGCTGGAGCATGGAAAAATGGATGGATCAGGGTCAACCCAAAGCCATAGACTTGCTGCGCCAGTACACCCGCCAACTGCTCTCAGAGTTGAAAGCGCCGGAAGATCACGATGAGCTAATCAATAAGGGAGAGGAATTCATCAGGAATTATTATCCTGCCTGAGGGCGTTGAAGCGAACAAAGAATAGCCTCGGCTGAGCAACGCCGAGGCTATGGATTATCAAGGGCGCACTGCGCTTACAGTGTCACCGCCTCTTCAACCTCTGGGGAGACGAATACCTTGGTGTAATCGCGGTTGCTCCGCAGCTCCTTCAAAGCCGCCTCGTAACCTCGCACCGGCACCACCTTCGAGAAGAGGATTTCGGGCTTAATGCGTCCATACTGAAGCAGGGCGATGGCGTCATTCCAATCCTGACCCACCCCCGCACACGAACCCACAATCGCTTTCTCGCCCAGGACGATATCGAAAGGTCGCACCTCAATTTTGTCATGGAGTCCGGTGATTCCAAACGCGGCTATTGTCCCGCCAGGGCGCACCATTTCAAGCGCCTGTTGATAGGTATCGGTTTTGCCAACCGCCTCGATCACATAGTCGGCGCCTCTACCGCCGGTGTACTGCCGCACCAAAGCCACCGGATCAGCCACCTCATCAACATCAATGGTGATATCCGCTCCCATGTTGCGGGCTGCTTCCAGGCGTTTCTTATTCCGCCCCACCACAATCACGGGCGCAGCTCCTTTGTGCACCGATACCGCCGCGTGCAGAATCCCCAGCCCAGAACCGATAATCGCCACGCTCGAACCCAGTTTGACATCCAGCGCTTTCGCCGAATGGATGACACAGGAGACAGGCTCAATAAAGGCGCCCGTCATAAAATCGAGGTTGTCCGGTAAGCGATGGACATTCTCCCAGGGGACTTTGACGTAATCTGCATAGGTGCCATCCATGTGGATTCCAAGCTGGCTGAATTCCGGGCACATCAACTTCTGACCACGTCGGCAATAGAAACAGTGCCCACAGCTCATGTTGATATCCGCAGTGACCCGATCTCCCTCCTTCAGCCCCTTGACATTTTTCCCCACCTGGGCGATCACACCCGAAAACTCGTGTCCTGGAATCAGTGGTAATTGATCGGCTGAATACAGACCGGTGTAAATTGACCAGTCGGTCCCGCAAATACCGGTGTACTTGACCCGAATCAGGACCTCATCATCATTAATCACCGGCACCGGAACTTCCTTGATTACCAACTTTTCCGGGGCTTCCTGCACTGCAGCAACCATCGTTTTTTGGTTCATTTTTGCTCCTTTTCGTTGCGATGACGGGAGGTTAAGAAGTCTCAGCCAGAAAACGCCTACTTGAACAGGGCGTCATGCCGCCCTTCATAGGGCTGGTTGATGATCAACGGCTTCAAATACTGGATGGTCTTGGTGATGCCATCCTCGCGGCTCATGGTGACATCTTCATGCTCGTAGCTCATCACATAATCGTACCCGATCATGGATAACTCGGTGATGACCTTTTTCCAGGGCACGCTCCCCCAACCCGGGATTCTGAAGCGAAAACCGCGATCCAGCCTTTGCCAGTCGCCGGTCGGAATTTGCCCGGAACGCCTGACATTGTGAGCCACCACTTCTCCGTCTTTGGCGTGCACGTGGAAGATTCGCTTCCCGAGCAAATCAATGAAATTCTCAACCTGAATCCCGAGATAAATCAGGTTGGCAGGGTCGAAATTAAACCCCCATTCCTTACGCTCTCCCATCAGCTCAACGCTGCGCAAGGCGGTGTCAATATCATAAACGAGCTGGTTCGGGTGCGGCTCATGGGCAAATTTGACCCCATACTCCGCAAATTTATCCAGCACCTTTCCCCAACGCTCGACAAATTCTTGCTCCATTTCCGCCCAGCCCTTTGAGTATGGAAAGGGGAAAAAGCGACCGAAATTCTCGCAGCCGATGAAGCCACACACCACCGGCACCTCAAGTGCATTGGCTGCCTGGGCGCATTTAATCATCCGTTCGGTGCCAAAAGCTATTCTTTCCTCTTTAGTTCCCGGATGGATCCAGGCGGTATCCTTATCATACGGTCCTAAAATCAGGAGAGATTCGGTATGGTTGCTCAAGGCAGAGATGATCAGCCCGTAGCTGTTGATCATTTTCTTGAGCGCTTTGGCGTTGCCCCCCTGGATCACCGTATCCACGTCCAGGTGGGTGTTGCCTTCTTTGAACGCTGGCAACTCAACAGCTTCATATCCCAAACCGGCAGCCTTCCGGCACACATCCTCTAAAGGCATATCTGAGTAGGTTGCGGTGAAAATCCCGATTTTCATTTTGATCGATCTCCTTGTCTTTGTGATGGAATTAATGTGAGATATGACAATATCGCCGAACTGACCGAAATCCATCCGGCATTGTGTGGCTCAGACAAAAATGCGCTAATGTCTCGATTATAAAGAACAGGTTTGCGCGGGTCAACCAAATCCACCATCATCAGTCAAGCAAATGTCTCACAGGATACCCCTCCCAACCTTAATGAGAGAGGCTATCCATCGCCGAACGCTTATCTCTCCTTTGCTTTTCTCTGCGGAAAACCAACTTCATCGTCCGTAATCCACCAGCAACAAACCAGGCACGGACAATGTGGGCGTACATCTTTGACCGATTAGCCAGTCCTGAGACAAACCCCCGATGGATTTCACTCGCCGGGTGAGAAACGCCTTCCAACCAGACCGGTTGTGTCCTCCAGCCGTTTTGCACAGCAGCCACAGTGATAGCGGTCTCCAGACCATAGCCCTGCGCAGCGCGTCGAGAGACTTTATCCATCAATTCGCTTCGTAAACAACGTTGTCCCGACAACCAGGGAGTCGCCCGGTGCGCCAGGTCGGTATTCCAACGCCCCCGACGAAAAAGCCCCAAAGTCATGTCTGCCCTTGCATCGAACACCGGTTGTATTAACGCCCAAACCTGGGAGGGTTTCAGCGCTAACAGATCAGCATCCAGCAGCAACAAAATACCAGCCTGGGTATTTTCTCTGCCAGAAAAAAAAGCTTCGCCTTTTCCAAGATTTTTCGGATGATTGATCACCCGGATGCGCCGATCTGACTGCGCAGCCTGGAGAGCCACTGCCAGAGTCCCATCCCGCGAGCCGTCGTTCACCACCAGGATTTCATCCAGCGCTTCCACCTGGCTTAAGACGCTCAAAACACCCCCAATGAACGCCCCCTCGTTATAGGCAGCGATAATCGCTGCGATTTCGGTTTTTTTCGCCTGAGGCATCATACTTGCCAGGAATAACCGGATTGTAAGGCTGATAATATACGCGGGATGAAAGTGATTGACTTCTGAATTAATCTTATCACAACCCATCTCAATACCCGACAAAGCCTGAAAGCGTTCTAGGCAATTCGCCGAAAGTAATTTTACAAATCGGTTTGGTACCGATGGTGAATTGCTTAAGTGATTGGCTGGATAAATCCAATTTACAAGTTAAAATTCTTTCAGCCAATCACATAAACACAAAGGTGATGCAGAGCATCGAGAGACCCCTTGTTTTCTCACCCAGGAGCAATCTTTCACGGAGACAGTTCTACATACTGCCAGGCAGTCTGGTCAATCACCCCGGTCCCAATCTGCTCGACATCTGCGCCAAAGAAAATGATCCAGGGGTTTCCGATATCCTCTAGCTTGAGCTGCTTGCAAAAATATCTCCCTGATCGCTGGACTCGCTGCACGCCACGACCGTTGAAGTGACTGCGGGCGGTTTCGTGGACAACACCCTCAGCCCCCACCGCCAAAACCCGCAAGGAGTAAGTCAAGGTTGGCACCGTGTTGCTGCGCACCCGGGCGCAAATTGCCAGGGTATCCTCTTCATACAAAGCTGCAAATAATTCGGTTAAATCAGCGGGAGCAAGGAACTCGCGGGTGATAAAATCTCTCACCGGATCCCAAATAATCGGCTCTATCGGGTTACCATTGATATCCCGCCACGTCCCTGGGTCGGTGAGCTTTCCTTTCTCCATTGCCACCAGCTTACCTGCCTGCGGCTCCGCAAATAGCTCATTTCTGCGCACAAAGCTCTCCAGAAAACCCCGCAAGAAGGCTAACTGACTGCGATAGACATAAATCGCGCTCCGTTTGTTTTCCACTTCATCGGGACTCAACCCAAGCTGGTACCAGTGATGGTCAAGCTCAAATAAGACAGCCGGCGGCAGCAAATTCAAATCCGGATGTAGCCCTTTTGGATAGGGGAAATCTGGACGGTGCACCAGATAGGTCATCTCTCCTGGCTGATAGTCTGGAATATCACGCTTCACCCAAGCCAGGGCAAGACGGGTAAAAGCGCTCACACCCCAATGGTCAGGGTGCACATCGTCAGGATGGGGGTAGATCACTAAATCCGGCTGATATGACTGGATGATTGACATCAAATCCTTGAGCAGATCCTCCCCGGCATAAACCGCCTGAGGGTTATAGGTGCGCTCATAGGGACTCTGGGTGGATTGATTATATGGCGAGCGGTAGGGAGTCGAATTTGACCAGTATCTGTTCCACAGCGCCGGCGTCCCACGATCCGGGTAACTCAGGAAGTACACCTGCTCGTCCGACAAGCCCAGGGATCTGAGCGCTGCCAACGTTTCGTCCTGCCGTACATGCCCCATACGGATATAATCCTGGGCGCGAGGGTAGATGCGTTTAAAGTCTCTCATCGTGGCGAAGAGGTACCCATCACCATTTGTCTCAATCACCACCCTGACCTCAACCCCGATGCGCAATGCCTGCTGAATCAAACCGGCTGTGGCGATGGTCTCATCGTCGCAATGCGGCGCGACCACAAGCACCCGCCGATGCCCCTCCAGCTCGAATGGCAGCAATTCTCCAGGCTGGATAACGACGCGCCTCGGGAAGACAGAGTTGTATATCAGCCCTGCCGAAATGAACAGGAAAACCACCGCAATGATGAGTAAAAGATTACCCTGTTGCGGATACCTCTCAGAGGTTCTCATTGCTCGGCTATGATGAAGAGGTCATACTATTCTACGATTACCACGTCGCTGCTGCTGCGACCAAACACCTCAGGCGAATACATCTCCTCCGCCTTTGCCGGCGGGGCGATAAACCTGCCAGGAGTGGTCGCCCGCGCCACATACGTGTAGCGATAGACCCCATCCCAGAGCAAGGGGGTGAAAGCTTCGGCGCGCTCATCGCGCAGGTTTTGGTGCTCGTACCAGGGACCCCACCACCAACCATACCCGTAATCGGGACTTCCGGGGTCCTGGGGGATGCCACCCATCACCGCCAACTCCGGATTGACGATTTCCAAGCCGGCAGGCAAGGGGTCCACCAATGCCACGTGGTAGCGGCGGTTATCTGCAACCATCGTCAGCCTGACCCGCACCCGCGCTCCGGCTTTGATATGCCAGATTCCGTCCGAGTCCTGGACCACATCCTCGGGGTTATCCACCGCTTCATAGCGGCGCTGGACGACGAAACCCATATCCAGGGAGGGCAACTGCAGATTTGTTGGCGCATAACGCAAACCCAGTCGGTAATATAACCGACCCACACCTTCCTTGCTCAGGATCAGGCTCTTCTCGCCCCCAACTCCCAGGCTTTCATCTACCAGGTAAGCCATGGGTATGAGAGTCTCGTGACGCTCGGTGGTGCGACCTCGGAATTCCATGCTCCCAGCATAGGCATCGCCCAACCAGATACGGGCGACAAAATCTGGTGTCTGCGCTTCAAAGGTGTTGAAATAACGATCCAGAGCCAGAAGGACAAAGACATTCTCCTGAGTGTTTGCCCAGCGCCCTTTGGCGCGGTGCGCCAGCAATCCATTGACCAGTTTGGGAATCAGGTCATGTTGAGGGCTATCGCCAATTAGGGCATCCAACAGGATGGCATCTGTGCGGCGATCCGAGCTGAGCAACAGGTAGGTTTGTTCGTCATACTCACTGGTGAAATTAGCAGCTCCCGCCGTTTCCACCACCCGGTTGTTCACATAACGACGGATTGCGTCCAGCTTATCGGCAGCTTCAGGGGCATCTTGCAACACCGCCCATAACCAGCCAATCGCATCCAGATCGAGGTTTTCCAGACCAGCATCGTTAATCAAACGCAGCGTTTTATTTGTATCCCGGTCGCCCATCAGGTTGCGCACGTACAAAGCATAGGCAGAGAGCGTCCGCCGGGTGCGCTGGCTGTACCAGGCAGGATAATGGCTCTCAATCTGTTTCAGATAACCTGAGGCGCTTTGTTGTATCTCTGGCGGGACGGTAAACCCCTTCATTTGAGCGCGTTGCAGGGCATGGGCGACGTGAATCGTGTTGAATGGGATGGATTCCTGCCCACGCCGCCAATAGGGAAAACCGCCATCGCTGTTTTGTAAACCCTGTAAGCGTTTGATATCCTGCTCGACCGTTCTCTCCAGTTCCTCGGGGGAGGGCAGCCCTTCGGCATTGAACGCCGTCAGCACGTCGCGCAGGGCAGCAATCGCCAGAACGCGGGAGGCAAGCTGCTCACTGCACTCAAAGGGATAAGATACCAGGTAAAGCACGGCATCGGTGAGCGCCTGCAATGCGGTGGAGGAGGTATTGATTTCCAATCCACCATATTGTGGGAAGACCCCGCCAGGGGAGGCGACCGTCTGGAGGATTGCACCTTCGTCAACCACCCCATACGTGGCGAAAGCCTCGCTGGTCGCCGGGGTGTACACGGGCAATTCCACACTGGCGGCGTCGGCGTATTGCCCGGAAACCGCCGCAACCTGGAAGCGGGCGGTGCCAGCCATCTGGGTGGTCGCCGGAAAACGCACTTCCACCCGATTGCGGGCAGGCAGGCTCACTCGCAAACCGCTGTTGCCCGTCAACTGCAGGTTCTGCGCTCGCACCGCGACCTCGACCTGCATCGGTTCGTCGGTTTGGTTCTGCAACACCACCGGCAGTTCAAACCGATCGCCGAAATTCAGGAAACGCGGCGCAGAGGGGCGCACCATCAAAGCCAAGCGAGCGACCAGGCTGGACTCTGCCGTGCCAAACTGGCGACCACTTCGATCCACCGCCACCACCATCACCCGGTAACGCGTCAGGTTATCCGGCAGCTTCACCGAGATGCGCGCCTCCCCGTTGGCTCCGGTGCGTTCTTCGGGGGCAAACAACGCCAGGGGATTGAAATCGCTGCGCAAACGGATGGGCGCGGGAGCATTGGCAATATCCGGACCGCCCCCCATCGCCGGAGGCGTCATTGTCGGCATGGCTGCTGCCGGCGCTTCCATTTCTGCCTGCACCAAGAACATTTTTTCGACTTCACCGCTTTCTCTGGCAATGCCGGAAAGGGCTGTGGGATCTACCAGGATGATGCTGGCGCGCCCATACTGACTGACCAGATAAGATGGACGCTCGGTGTAGATGACGCCCAGCGGATCCGCCAGTTGATAATTGCTCAACGCCAGGATGGCTTCATCCACCACCACCACAGCCAGCTCCGCCCCCTGCACGGGTTGACCATTTGCATCCTTCAAGATGATATTCAGGAAAGTCTCGCCTCCCGGTTCCAGCTCCTTTTGTTCAGGGGTCACCTGCAGGTCAAGAGTGCGACTCACAGGCGGGATTCGCAGATTTAGCTGCCCGCTGGCAAAGGCTGGGCGTTGGGGGGCATCCTTGACGGGTTCACCCCTGTCATCAACTCGCGGCGCTGCGCCCACCAGGTCCACCTGGACGTTCAAGTTGGGGATGTGTCCCTCTTCGATGGGAATTTCGAGCGTTGCGCTACCCCCCTCGACCTGAAAACGCGAGCTGTACAGAACGCCGTTGCGGCTAACCGTGAGCAAGCCCTCGGCGGGGGTAAAGGGAGATTGCACCAGGATTTGGGCGACATCCCCGGGCTGGTAAGATTCCTTATCCGGTATCAGGGTGACCTCTTCCATCTCGACCTTGCGGGATGGCGCGAGCTGCCCGCCGCTCACCCAGCGGGTGATCTGGCTCCGGTTTACCCGCCCCAGCGCATCGGTCACCGTGGCGGTGATGCGGTATGTGCCACCAAGAGGGGTGTCGAATGTGCAGGAAACCGGCTCGGCGCCTGATCCGACGCTGCAGGTCTGCACATCCACTTCTTCTTCGCCCCAGGTGTTGCCGCGGTATTTCCATTCAAGGCGCGCCGCCCGCACTTCCACCAGCCGGTCAGCCACCGGGTTGCCGTCCAGGTCGGTGACGATCAGATCAACCTTCAAAGGTTCGCCGCGCTGGACAAACATGCGCTGGCTGCGCAAGCCCACGTAGAGGTCCGCAGGATGCACCAACAGGCTGGTCGAATCCGTCCACGCCTGGCGATTGACATCCATCACCGTCGCTTCAGCCATGATGGTGTAAGGTTGGGGGTCGTCAAACTGGTCAAAAGTCAGTTGTAAATAATGCGTCCCAGAGGCGTCTGTAACACCCTTAAAAGTCTGGTAAACCGTATCCCAAAAACCCGGTCCCTTCCAGTACCTCTCCTCCAAGGGGATGGGACGCTCCCACCACCACGGCTGCCATACCCCAAAGACAAAATCCTGCCAGTTGGGCGGGGAGTAGCTGGCTGGCGAAGACGAGACCAGCCAGTTCACCTCGGCGTTGGGCAACGCCCCGCCGGCGTAATACTTCGCCTCCACCGCGACCACCGCCTGCTCACCGGCAAAATAAGGTCCGGGCGTCTCGTTGCGGGCATTGACCTCAAACTCCGGTCGGCGGAACTCCTGAATCTGGAAGCTGTGGTAGTAATCCGTGCCATTTAGGTATCCCAGGCTGCCCTCTGCGACCAGGTAAACCTGAGCATAACCCAGGTTGGTGGCTGTGGGTAGGCTGAAAGCGAAATCAAACCCGCCTAACGCGTTGACCTTTGCCCTGCCATTGACCAAATCGTTGCCTTGAGGGTCGATCACACGATAACTCACCGACTCGATACGGTCGCCCACCAGGTTCACATCGCCGCCTTGTTTGCCGCCAAGAAAACGCAACCAGCCCTTGAGATGAACCTCCTCGCCCGGGCGGTACATCTGGCGGTCATCGAACACATACCAGCGTAGCTCGTCGTTGACCGAGTACTGGTTCCAGGTTTCTTCACTCCAGTAATAAGTGGAGCGAGGCAACAAAGCCCGGTCAGCGCCTTTCATCGCCACCAGATAGCTGGCGCCATTGGGGATGGGTATCTGCGCGATGCCATTCTCCCCGCTGACTGCCCGGACGCCCGTCTGCCCTGCTTCGATTGTCACGCCGCTGAGGGGCGCGCCATCTCTCAGGTCTGTCGCCCACAAAGTCATCTGGGAGTGGTCGGCAAAGACATCCAGCCCTATCTGGGTCACCTGCACCCAGACATGTATCGTCTTCCAATACTCCTGTTTCTGGAACAAACCCACTGGCGGTTTGACCACCACGATAAAATGACCGTAATCCCCGTCCATATACGGTCTTAGATCAATCCCTACCTCGGTCAGGGTATCTGCTGCAGACTCCACCGGCAGGGATTTATCCAGTACCATGTTGCCTGGAATCTTGGGAGGCTTATCCGTGGTCTGGTACTCACGCAAGTATTTCAGATAGGCAGACCAATCGGAAGGTTGTACCGCATATATCTGGACATCCAGGCGGGGGTAATTCATGGCGTACACCGACAAAACGGGCTTGCGGGAAGCCGGGTCGAGGGTGACCAATATTTGCTGCGGTCCAATCAACATCGGCTGAGCCGAGCCAACGCGGAAAGTCAATTCGACGTCTGCACCTAAAGTCTGTCCGAAGATATCCTGGATTCTTCGGTCAACAACAACTTTATAGGTGGTTTGACCCTGGCTTGCTCCCTGGATGTTGAGTGTTTCGCCGATTATATTGACCGAAGCTCCGGGTAGTTCTGGCTGGATGCGCAACATTGAGTCTTGATAGGCGCTGGCGTCAATCGGGTTATTAAAACTGATAAAAAACGGGGCAAGGGGGCGGCACGGCTCATCCGACCAGGAACAGCCATGTTCCACGATGCGCAGAGGGGCGTAGGTCCTGAAGCTGAATGATTGAGCTTCTTGTGTGACCAGCGATCCTTCCGCTGAGGGCGTTCCGGGACCAATAACGACCGAAATAACAGTGTCCGCCGGTAGAGGTTCCTGCCCCCGCACAACCAGCCAGCGCCCATCCAGGGCGTGTTTAACCAGACGGTTCACCTGCTCATCCGCCTGAATATCGGCTTCGCTTGCCAGTTTCATTTTCACCGGCTGATTTCCGGCTTTGACCTGGATGGTCTCCAGCACAGCGGAAGGGTCTATCCGCTGGTCAAAGGCGATGAAAATCAAAGGCTCTAATGGCTGAGGGGTATCCTGTGGATAAGTGCTGGTGACCCTGGGAGGCGGGGTGCTGAAAGTCCATTCCACCGTCTGAGCCAGCACACCACCTGCGGCGGAGCGGGTGCCAGCGGGCACGGTCACGCGATAGATGGTGGCTTTCGGGAGGCGGTCAATCAGCTCCGAGTCATATTCGAAGGTGAGAGTCTTTGTCCCCAGCCAGCGCCAGGTTCCGGGGAGTGAAGGCTCGATCGTCACCGGCACTGCCGCGGCAGCCAGTTCGTCGAGCGTTCCCAAAGGCACCATCGGTTGATTGAACGTGATGCTCACAAATGGCGCCAGCGAGATTTCCCCTTCAGGGGCATATCGCAGCACCTCCAGCGGACCTGCAGGCGCCGTTTCTGGCAGCGCAATTTCCGGCGGCGGTGGGAAGGCTTCTTTTATCGTCTCACCCGGGCGTGGCGGCGGGATCGGCTCCTGGGCAAGCCTGAAATCAACCTGATCTACAGGCTCTGCCGTCGCCTGGGGCAACCGCGCCAGAATTGCCTCGACCTGGTCTTCCGTCAGAGGCTCTCCCGTGGCGACCGGTACCGCCTGTACCGCCTGGGGCTGTGAGCGACCTTCGCTGAGTGAGATTGAAATTTTTGATTCCCCAGCAGTCATAGCTGTTTGCCCTCCACTTCCTGGTAGAGCGCCTACCTCGAGCGGGATGCCCTGAGGCGTGGAACCCGATATCTGTCCCTGGCGCTGGATGAGAAAAACGCCCAAAAGGATGATAAAGACGATGATAAGGACAAAGATGACCCAATAGGCTACCGGCATTGATTTGATTCTATTCATCACGCCCACCCCGCTTCCTGATCTGATCTGGGACCTGCTTCCAATTATTGACTAAACTCATGACGTTGTAAAGCCTGTCTTCGTTCCCAACAAGCCCTATACGCACACCAAAATTACGAATCGGCTTTTGACCATAAGCGAGGTTTTATTCCTGGCTAAGTTGGCAGTTCTGGCATAAAATCAGGACGAACGCCACCAATTTTACTCCTCGAGTATGGAAGGGTCTATGGATATCGGCTTAACCACACCCGCCCTCTTGTTCCCGGCAATCTCATTACTGCTCCTGGCTTATACCAACCGTTTCCTCACCCTGGCTAACCTGATTCGTGAGCTGCATAAAAGTTACAAGACCAATCCGGAAGACATTATCCTGGCTCAAATCTCAAATCTGCGCTATCGGGTGGTGCTCATCCGCAACATGCAGGCTTACGGGATAGCCAGCTTCTTTTTATGCGTCTTGTGCATGTTCGTACTCTTCGCCGGGCAAATCCTGATCGGGAAGATTATTTTCGGGGCAAGCCTTATTTGCTTACTTGTATCTTTGGGGATTTCTTTCCGCGAGATACAGGTATCGGTTGACGCTTTGAATTACCGCCTGAGCGATCTGGAAGAGGCAAAATAGAACCCAACCAAGGAAGGATAGCGATGAACCCTACAGCCGACGCAATCATCATCGGGGGCGGCATCCACGGCGCCAGCCTCGCCTTTCACCTTGCCCAACGCGGCGTGAAAGCCCTCTTGCTCGAAAAAAGCTTCCTGGCGGCGGGGGCGACAGGGCGCTCCAGCGGTCTGGTGCGCATGCATTACGATCTGGAACTGGAATCGCGACTGGCGTGGCTCTCTTTTCAGTATTTTCGAGATTGGCGCGAGAGAGTCGGCGGAGAATGCGGCTTTACGCGCACAGGGTTCATCTACATTGCCTCTCCTGAGCACACCGAAGCGCTGAAAGCCAACATCCAGATGCACCAGCGCATCGGCATTCCCTCCATCCTGGTCACCTCCCAGGATGTCAGCAGACTGGCGCCTGCCTTTTATGTGGACGATTTCGACTATGCCGCCTATGAGCCTGAGTCGGGTTATGCCGACCCCAATTCCTCAACCCAGGCATTCATCGAAGCTGCCCGCCAGTTGGGCGCGCAAATTGTTCAGGATTGCCCCGTGACCGGCATTAACCTGGATGGTGGCAAAGTGAAAGGCGTTCACACGGCAAAAGGGGATTTCGCTTCCCCAATCGTGGTCAACGCCGCCGGCGCCTGGGCAGACCGGGTTGCACAGATGGCGGGCGTAAAAATCCCGGTGAACACCTGGCGACACGACACCATGTTCGTTAAACGTCCGCCCGAGTTGCGCTTGCCTCATCCGACCGTGATTGATGATATGAATTCGATGTATTTCCGCCCGGAAAGCGGCGGTTTAACCCTGGTCGGATTGGAAGATGGCAACCCCCTGGGGCAATCTCCCGAGGGCAATACCGATACTTCCCAGGCGGGTTTTGTCGAAAGGGCTGTTGAGCGCATCTGCAGGCGCATCCCCGCCCTGCAAGCCGGGATGTTGCACAGCAGCCATGGTGGATATGACGGCATCACCCCCGACCAGCGCGCCATTCTCGGACCGGCAGGTCCTGATGGGTTTTACCTTCTATGCGGTTTCAGTGGGACGGGCTTTAAAATTGCCCCGGCAGTGGGCGCCTGCATGGCAGAGTGGATTTTAGACGGTCAGCCCAGGACGCTGGATATCACCCCCTTCAAGCTCGATCGCTTTGAAAGGGGAGAAACGCTGGCTGGAGAACACGCCTACCAGGATATCTGGCACTGATGAGAAGTATTTTTATGCTGATTCTGCCCGGAAGGGGATGCCTTCCTGATGGCAAACCAACTGGATCGCGTTCCTGCCCGAAGCGGCTGCCAGAGTGACCATTCCCCCTGGTTCAACCCACTGACCCGCCATGTAGAAATTGCGCAGCCCAGGCAAGGTCTTTGGCACACCCAGAATCATCATCGGGACGGTCTCTTTTGCCAGCAACCAGCCGGTGGTCGCCCCCATCCAGTTGCCGGTGTAGCGCTCATAACTGAGAGGCGTCGCCTCATCCACAAATTCGATATCTTCATCAATCCCCGGATACCACTTTTTCAGTTGCTCGATGATGATATCCGACACCTCGCTCTGTTCGGTATCATAGATGCGCCGCCCATAGATATTTTGCCAGTAGTTGTAGTTGGTGCGGACAATCAGTTCGACCACCGACTTACCGGGCGGCGCCAGCGACGGGTCGAAGCAATAGTGTTGTACGCCAATCTCGCGGCGCTCTTCCCCCGCCAGTAAGATGGGTTCATCCAGCAGGTAAGTAACCCAATGAGGATCGCCGGACATATCGCGTTTCACCCCCAAAGAAACCTGTACCATCTGGTGCGTGGGCAGGTGACCATCGTACATGCGGCGGATTTTACGGTTGGTGAACTGCCCCCCAAGCATATCGAAGATCGTGCTTCGCCCATCAGCGGCTGAGATGACATAGTCCGCCCGATGGATCTGATTGTTGTAAAGTCGAACCCCCACTGCCCGATCATCTTCCACCAGGATCTTCTCCACCTGGCTGTCGTAATAAATCTCGCCGCCCAGGTCTGTGTAGCGCTTTTCGATTGCCCTGGCGAATTCGAGCGAACCGCCAGCCGGAAAACCGGCGTTCCCGGTCTGCATATATGCCAGGAGCATCATCCCCATCATCACCGGCGCCTCTTCCCAGGAGAACATTTGGGGAATCGCCCGCCTCAGGAAGGGATCCTTGAACTGTTGAGCGAATTGGGCGCAGGAGGTCAAAGCCCATTTCGCCAGCGCAGGTACAAACGGCAACATTTTCATGCCATAAGCGCGCCAGTCCAATGGCTGCATCAAGGGCTTCGGGATTTTGTACATCAGGGAGAGGTCAAATCCGGCAAAATGGCGCACACCGCGGATAAAATCGCGGATCGGCGCGGCGTCCTGCGGGGAGAGCTCCAGCAGGTGCGCTTCCAGTTGATCTGGGTCAGCAAAGACAATCAGGGTTTTGTTGCCATCGGTGAGGCGCTGGTATTCGCTGTGGTTGATCATCTCTCGCCCTTGAACCGCGCCCAGTTCCTGCCACATCGAATAAAAAGGCTGCCCCTCGCCTGAGCCGATCAGGTAATGGATGCAGCCATCAAAAATATATCCCTTACGTTCCCAGGCTGTGCAAAGTCCCCCAGGCAGGTTGTGCAATTCGAAAATTTTCGTCTTAAAACCATTCATTTGAGCATAGCAACCGGTGGCAAGCCCGGCAATCCCTGCCCCAATGATGATGATGGTGCGCTCTTTCATCGAGGGAAGTTATTCGTCTTCTACCACGTCGGCGATTGCGCTATCAATCTCTTCAATCGTCTGGGTGACGGGGTTTTTCAAGGCATCGCCCACCACCAGTTCACTGATCTGGCGGCTTGCCAGACGGCGCTCATCTTTCAGAAAGACCAGATCGAGCAAATTGCACGCCTTGAGCAGGCTGAGCAGGGCAATGTCGCCCTGTTTCGCTTCAGCCGAGGTCAGGACAATCCTGCGCAGCCGATCCTTGACCCAATATTTGGTCGAGGCTTTGAGCTCCGGCTGCAATGGAGAAGGGATGACCCACACCACATGGTCGTCTTCCTGGGTGACGACGCCCTTCTGAATCAGGCGCTCGAGGATTTGTTTGCGATACTTCTCCGGCTTCTGGTTCAAGGCGCTGATCCAATACCCAATTTTACGTTCTTTATCTGAGGCTTTTAATACCTCAAGTACATTGTTCAGGATTTCGTCCTCAAGCGAGTTGTCTTGTAGGACACGCAGCCGATGGTTTTCCTGGATTTGAATAGCCCCCGCCAGGGTTAGTTCTGCCAGAACTGCCCCAATAATCCCGGCATTTATTTTATCCACCGCCGATCCAATGAAAGTCCCCTTATCTTCGTGGATAGATAACAGCAGAAGTTCTTCAAATATGGTCAACATGTTTACATCCTTTTTGATCCTGACCGGTAGGGGAAATCGTCCGCCAAATTATAACCCGCTTTTGGGGAAATTCCTCCGTTGGCTTTTCTTAAAACATTTGGGCTGCCAGCAAACTATCCATCCACAGAGCGGGCGCAGCGGAATCCCAGGCGGGGATCAGTTGAGGCTGTTCATCCACTGAACCCGCCTCACTCCCCATCCCAAATTCTCCGGCGGGTATCCGCGCCATACTCTCATCCAGAGCGTCAGCAAGCGCCTCCAGATCGCCAGCAGCCGGAAGTTGACGCATCCGGGCAATTTCGTCCTCCAGCTTTGGTTTAGCAGACTTACAGGCTGTGGCAAAGCCGGTAAGGACAAAAATAACCGCCAGACCTAGCAGTAATCGGACTGCGATTTTCACAATTGGATTAAACCAGGAATCCGCCTTATTGACCGGTATCGAATTGAACTTCGACGCTCATACCTGCGCGTAAACCCGGCGGCTGTGTATCCAGGACAATAGTGGTCTTGTAAACCACATCGCCGCCCAGAATGTCAGCCAGGGGGGCAATCAGGCTCACCCGCCCGGTTATCTCCTGGTTCAGAGCCTCAACCACCACCAGCGCAGGCTGACCGACCTCGATTTTGGGGACATCGCGCTCGCTCAAATCGGTGGTCTCCACCCGCAGATGATCCAGATCAGCCAAAACCAGAACCGGTTGACCCGGCAGCACCCATTCGCCGCTTTGAAAATTGACCTGGCTGACCGTGCCGGCAAAAGGCGCTCTTAACTCCAGGTTAGCCAGGTTGGCGCGCGCCGCCTGTGCCTGATCTTGAGCGGTCTTCAGGCGCGCCTGCGCCAGATCCAGCGCTTCCGGGTCTGGACCATTCAAGAGCAATTCATAGCGCTCCTCAGCCAGTTTTAGCCTGGACCGGGCGATTTCCAGGTCAGTTTGGGCTTGCTGATAATCAAATTCGGGGACGATGATGCCCGAGAGTCGGTTTAACTGTTCCACGGCGTTATCGTAGCGCTTCTGCGCCTCAGATAACTTATTGAGCAATGCGGCTCGTTTGAAATTATCTTCCGGCTTGTTTTCGTACGGCTTGAAATCCTTCAACGCCTGGTCCAGGGCGCGCTTGGCAAGGGCGACATTGGAACGCGCCACCTGGATATCAATTGGCTCGGACGAGACACCAAAGCCTCGCAGCTTGCGCTCTGCATCGCGCACAGCCTGACGGGCATCTTTCAAAGCCTGCAGGGCGGTAGTTTGCTCTTCCAACAAATCGTCCTGCAATTTCTGCAGCGCCTGTTGAGCGGTCAGGACGTCCAGTTCGGCTCTGGAGAGAGCAGCCTGCAATTGTTCGGTGCCTGCCAGGCGAGCCAAAACCTGCCCCGCTTCAACTTTATCGCCCACCTCAACGTTGACCATCTCCAGCTCACCCGCCAGAGCAAACGCCACCTGGGCTTCTTTGGCGGGCACCACCGTCCCTGAAGCGACCACTTCGCCTTTGACCTGGGGCTGGGGCATACCCTGAGATGGCGCGCCGCCCCCCAAAGCCAGGGTGGGCAAGGGTGTGGGTGTTGACTTAGGGAATGCACCACAAGCGCTGATGAGCAAAACTCCCAGCCCGATCAGGCATAATCGTTTCAACAGCGCCATAAGGCTCATCTCAGCCTCCTTCACTGACCATCTCAACGACGCTATCCTCAACCACCATCCCATCCCGCAAGGTGATCACCCTGCGGGCAAATTTGATTACTCGCGGGTCGTGCGTGGCAAACACAAAAGTAACGCCTGTCTCCTGGTTGAGCCGCGTCATCGTCTCCATCACCTGCTGACCGTTGGCAGTGTCCAGATTGGCGGTCGGTTCATCCGCCAGTATCAGGGTCGGGTTGGGCGCCAGAGCGCGGGCGATTGCCACCCGCTGCTGTTCGCCGCCGCTCAACTGGTCTGGGCGATGGTGGGCACGGTCGGCAAGCCCAACTGATTCGAGCAGACTTGTCACCCGTTGACGACGTTCAGCAGCGCTCTTTCCGTTCAAGAGCAATGGCAACTCAACGTTTTCATAGGCGGTCAGGGTCGGAATCAGGGCAAAAAACTGGAAGATGAAGCCAATCGTCCCCCGGCGCATGTCCGCTCGCTGGTTGCGGTTGAGCTTGCTCACATCCTTACCGTTAATAAACACCCGCCCGCTTGTAGGTTGATCCAGACAGCCAATTAACTGTAAAAGGGTGGTCTTGCCTGATCCTGAAGGACCCACCAGGGCGGTAAATTCTCCCTTTTCGATGGTCAGACTCACGCCGCGCAAAGCCTGGGTTTCAACATCGCCAGTCTTAAAAATTCGCGTGACATTTTCAATTCTTGTGACTTCCATGTTCTCCTCCTCGCTGTTATTTTCCGCCGCGCAAAGCCTCTATCGGATCCAGGCGCGACGCCATCACCGCCGGATACAGCCCCGCCAGCAGGGTGATGATAAACGACAGGATCGTCAGGTTCACCGTATCGCGCAGGGTCAACTCCGTATAGATGGTGTCGCCCAAAAGGATACCTGTGACCCCCATGTTGCCAATATAAAAGCCGTATTTGGTGAAATAAGCAACCGCCAGACCGCCCAGGATCAGCCCCATAACGATGCCGCCTACCGCCAGCAGGCTCGATTCTGCCAAGAACATCGCCATGATCTGCCTGCCCTTCATGCCAAGCGAGGCGAGGATGCCGATCTCACGCGTCCGCTCAAAAACCGCCATGACCAGGGTGTTGACGATAACCGAGGCAGTGATCGCCAGCACAATTAAGTAGAGGATGTTAATGTAACCTTTCGACATCTGTTCGGTCTGCAGGATCAATTTATTCATCTCCTCCCAGGTCAATACCTGGTAGTTGGGGCTGCTGATCGCCGCCGCAACCGCCCCGGTTTGCGCCTCATCCTTCAACAAAATCAGGATGGTGCTGGCGTGGTTCTCTGTCCGGGTGATCGCCTGCGCCTTGGCAAGGGGCAAGAACACAGTGAAGCGATCGAAACCGCCGGTTTTTGTAGAATAAATCCCACGCACGATGAATACCTGCTCGTCAACATCACCATTGGAGGTATTGACGGACAGGCTGAGCCTGTCGCCGACCTTCAGCCCCAGACTCTCCGCCAGGGGGTAGCCGATGAGAATGCCCTCGCGATCGTCAGGGGCGAGGAACTCACCGCTGAGCACACCCTCCCGGTAAGGGGCGTTCGCCTCGGAAAGGGGGTCAATACCAAAAACCCTCACCCCATTGGTCACATTACCCACAGAGACAATCCCGCTGGCAAACAGGCGGGGCGTTGCGACCGCCACCGGTTCAAGCGAAGCAATTTGAGCCGCAATCTGGGCAGGATTCTCTATCAGGTCTTGCCACTTGAGGCTGGTTTTACTTTCGTCGTATGTCTTCGCTCGCACCTGCAGGTGACCGCTCTGCAGCCGGATAGTCGTCTCAAGCGTGCTGCCGAATTCACCCTGGATAAAAGCAGCCAGCAGCAGCAGCAGCGCCAACCCCATCGCCAACGCCAGGGCGGAGAAGAAAGAGCGACGTCGGTTGCGTCCCAGGTTACGTAAAGCCATTTTCAACATTTGCATCATGGCAGACCTCACACGTAATGCAACGACTGAGCGGGTTCATTTTGCGAGGCTTCATGGGCGGGTATCAGGGCAGCCAGGGCGGAGATGATTGCCACTGTCAAACCGCGCCAGAGCAACTTCTCCACCCCCCAACTGGGGTAAATCCGCCCGCTGATGAGCGCCATATATTCGGTTATGCCCGTAAATTGGGTGTAATCCAGACCAACCCGCATCAAAATGCCGTTGATGATCAAGCCAAGCAGAATGCCGAAAGCCACGCCTACCAGACCGATCATCGTCCCTTCCAGGACAAAGAGCAGAGAGATCTGGCGCGGGCGCAACCCTAAAGCGCCCAGGATGCCGATCTCGCGCGTCCTTTCATAGACCGCCATCAGCAGCAAGTTCAGGATGCCGATCCCGGCGATCATCAAAATGACCACGCTAAAGATGTTCATCACCCCGCTCTTGGATTGAATGGCTTGCTGAAGCTCCGGAAAATTGCTCTCAAACGATTCAATCTCATAACCGGGTAAAACCGGCTCCAGCGCCGCGATCACCGCGCCTTCCTGACCGACCTGTTTCAGCACAATCGCCACTTCGGTGGATTGACCTTTCAAGCCGTAAAGGGTTTGCGCCTCGCTCAGTGAAATATAAACCGTGCGCTTCTCGATATCAGGCATCCCCAGGTCAAAAATACCGATGACCGTCATGGTTCGCTTACGCATCTGCTCATGATTGGCGCGCCCGGTGAGAGTGATGCGGTCGCCCACACCCACGCCCATGGCGTTTGCCAGCCCTTTGCCGATGAGAACCACATCGCCATCGTCACCGGTCAGGAAGCGACCGGCAACGATATGTTGAGCGGCGAGGTTGACTTCAGCCTCCCGCTCAGGTTCGATGCCGGTGATGCCCACCGCAAACGCCCCCTCGCGGCTGCTGGCAAGCCCCCCGGTGTTGATCCGCCGCGTCGCCGAAAGCACCTGGGGCAGGTCCTGCGCCGCCCGGACGACCGCCTGATCATCCGGCAGGGGCAGGAGAGGCGTCTGACTCGCCTTCAAGCGATAGCCCTGCGCATGCACCTGGATATTCCCTCCCAGGACTTTAATCGCATTGCCATAGATCGCCTGGTCGAAGCCGACGATTAAACCATCATAAAACATCATCATCGCCAGACCAAGCCCCATCGCCAGGACGATAATCACCGTCCGGCGGGTGTGTCGCCAAATATTACGCCATGCTAAACGGAGATAGAGTCTCATATTCGGCGTTCCTTTCCAACATGCTTCCACATTCCGAGTCCGGCGCCTCCTCAACCGGACTCGGGGAAATGGGTCTTTATTAACCCTTTCACATCACCTGTAATTACAGATTCTATCACAAGCTCAATCGTTTGACATTCATATCCGACGGGTGACAGAAATCACTACCGCAAAACAATCCGCTCCACCCAGGATAAGCGCTTTTGCTCACCAGCAGAAAATGCGCATCCATCAAATATACTCAACCCGAAAAGGTGACCTGAGGCGAAATCGGGTCTATAATACGAGAGTGTACAAAACCAGCAGTACTGGACGCCGAAGCACGCCGGGTGTGAGATAAAGAAATGAAGCATATTGCCATACAAGTTAAAGAGCTGCACAAGTCGTTCGGAGAAGTCAAAGCAGTCCAGGGAGTGAGCTTTGAGGTCGAGCAGGGCGAAATCTTCAGCCTGCTCGGTCCCAATGGGGCGGGCAAAACCACCACCATCTCCATGCTTGCCACCCTGCTCCGCCCAGATAAGGGCGATGCCCTGGTGATGGGAAAATCCATTCTGAACGACCCAATGGGCGTAAAAGCTGTACTCGGTTACGTCCCGCAAGAGGTCGCCTTGTATGAAGACCTCTCTGCCCGCGAGAACCTGACTTTCTGGGGTAAGATGTACGGGCTGCGCGGGGCTAAGCTCAAATCCCGGGTGGATGAGGTTTTGGAGGTGATCGGTTTGACCGACCGCGCCGGCGGTCGGGTGGGCAAGTTCTCCGGCGGTATGAAACGGCGGGTTAACATCGGCGTCGCCCTGCTCCATAAGCCCCAGGTGATCTTCATGGATGAGCCAACGGTAGGCATTGACCCGCAATCCCGTCGCAACATCCTGGATAGCGTGGTGGCGCTCAAAAATCAGGGCATGACCGTGCTCTACACCACCCATTACATGGAAGAGGCTCAAGAGCTATCCGACCACATCGCCATCATGGATCATGGCAAATTGATCGCCTGTGGCAGCCATGCCGAGCTGGTGAAAATCGTGGGCGAGTTGGATCGCATCCACCTGACCCTCAACGCCGAAAGCGAGCGCATTTTGGAAAACTGGCGAGCCATCCCCGGCGTGGCGCAAATATCCGCCGAGGATGGCATGGTAACCGTATTGGCAGAAGACAGCAACCAGGTCTTGCCACCTCTCTTTGAGATCGCCGCGGCGCACAACGTGCGCATCACCTCTGTGGATATCCAGGAGCCCAACCTGGAGGCAGTATTTCTGCACCTGACCGGTCGGGCGCTGCGTGATTGAGATTGCATTACACTTTTAGGATGCCAGCAATTTGAGATGAAAATCCTCGACATCGCCATCAAGGACATGACCCGTTCCTTCCGCAGCGCCATCGCCCTGGCGTTTATGTTCGGCATCCCCATCCTGGTGACCGGACTGTTTTATTTTATGTTTGGCAATATCGCCAGCGATGAGGGGTTCAGCCTGCCGCGCACCAGGGTCATCATCGCCAACCTGGATGAAGGCGGACCAAAAATGCAGGCGGGCACCGAGAACATCCCCGGCGGACTCGAGGCAGATACCCTGGGTGAGTTGATGGTGAACATCTTGCAAAGCGAGGAGATGTCCAGTCTGCTGGATGTGACCCTCACCTCCAACCCGATAACCGCCCGGACGGCGGTGGATAGCCAGCAAGCCCAGGTGGCAGTGATCATCCCCAAAGATTTCTCCCGCCAATTTGCCGATTTATACGGCAAAGCCACGGTTGAGTTTTACCAGGACCCCACCCTGACCATCGGTCCCAGCATCGTCAAGTCCATCCTGAACCAGTTCATGGACCGCATCTCGGGCATAAAAATCGCCATAGACCTGGCGCTGGAACAATCTGAGACGGCGGATTACCCCCTCATTGGGCAAATCATCCAGCGATACCTGGAATCGAAAACCATGCAATCCAAGGATTTGAAACAGGTGTTGCTCGAGGTACGCCAGCCGCCCACTGCTCAAGAAGAAGAGGGCAACCCCATCCTGCGTATTTTGGGTCCGATTATGGGCGGGATGATGATTTTCTATGCTTTTTATACCGGCACCGCTTCCGCAGAGAGTATCCTCAAAGAAGAAGAGGAGCGCACCTTGCCCCGTCTGTTCACCACCCCCACCTCCCAGGCGACCATCTTGAGTGGTAAATTCCTGGCGGTGTTCACCACTGTGCTGGTGCAGGTCATTGTGCTGACGATCGCCGCCAGGCTTATTTTTGGTATCCACTGGGGCGCACCCGTGCCGCTGGCTCTGGTCTTTGTTGGGCTGGTGCCTGCCGCCTCGGCTTTTGGGATTTTTGTCAACTCGATGCTCAAGAACACCAAACAGGGTGGGATTGTCTTCGGCGGTGTGCTGACTTTGACAGGCATGGTTGGGATGATCAGCATTTTTGCCATGAGTTCACCGGTGGCTTCACAGCTTGGTAACAGCGTTTCTTTGCTGGTGCCACAAGGCTGGGTGGTGCGCGGGCTGCTGCAGGCGATGAACCAGCAGCCGATCTCGGAGATACTTCTCACCACCCTGGTGTTGCTGGGTTGGAGCGCCTTCTTTTTTATCGTGGGCATCTGGCGTTTTGCCAGACGCTACGCTTAGGAAGCCACCATGAAGCGGATATTCGATATCGCTGCCAAAGACTTGCTTCAGCTCTTGCGCGACCGCAAGACATTCCTGTTCTTCTTGATCATGCCCATCGTCTTCACCTTCCTGTTCGGTTATGCCTTCGGGGGTTTTGGCAATAACAACAGCGACCGACGCCTGCCCGTTGGCTTTATTGACCAGGACAAAACCTCGCTCAGCCGGGAATTGCGCAATCTGCTCGAAAACTCGAAAATCATCCATCTGTTAGATGTGAGCAATCTGGATGACACCGAGTTGCAAAACCGGGTAGCAGATGGAAAACTGGCTGCCGCCATGATCATCCCCGCCAGATATCAGCACGAGATGCTGCATGGCAGACCTGCTCGTATCTTGCTGATCAGCGAGAGCGGCACTGCGGTCAGCACCAGTATCGAGAGCGAAGTGCTGACGGCTGTGATTCGGCTGGATAGCGCGGTGCGCACAGCTCTCCTCCTCGAAGAGGCGCTGGGAGACAAAGCTCCCTATGACCACAGCCTCAAGTCAGCCCTGCTCGCCTGGGAAGACCCTCCCATCCGCGTGATCGAAAACGTCGCCATGGTGAAAAAGGATGAAAACCGAGACAACGCGGCGCTGGAGCATACTGCGCCCGGGATGATGTTGCAGTTCGCCATTGCCGGTTTACTGGTCTCGGCGCAGGTGATTGTGAGCGAGAGGAAATCGCGTTCGTTACAACGCCTGCTCACCACCGCCACCGGGCGCGTCCACATCCTGCTCGGACACTATCTGGCGATTTTTGTCCTGGTCTTCAGCCAGTTCCTGGTTCTGATTGCATTCGGTCAGTTGGTCCTGCGGTTGAACTATATCGTCCAACCCCTGGCGACTTTGGTGATGGCAGTGAGCGCCGCCCTGTGCATCGCCGCTCTGGGACTGCTCATCGGCATCCTGGCAAAAAATGAGGAGCAAGCGATTGTCTTTTCGCTCATCCCGATGTTCATCCTGGCAGGGTTGGGGGGCGCCTGGGTGCCCCTGGAGGTCACAGGCAGCACCTTTCAGGTCATCGGTCACATCTCGCCGATCGCCTGGGCGATGGACGGGATCAAGAACATCCTCTCGCGCGGGCTTGGAATCCAGTCGGTGTTGCTGCCCGCTGCGGCGCTGCTTGGATACGCTATCCTGTTCTTCAGCCTGAGCGCCTGGCGCTTCCACTTCAGCCAGGAGCAGCAATAGCGAGCCAATAGAAAAATCAGCCAGTGAATGATTGCGCCCGAATCAAAAAGCCCGAATATGCGTTCTCGGGCTTTTCTGATTGGTGACCCCGACAGGACTCGAACCTGTAACCAATTGATTACTTACCAGCTACGGCTTTCGCCGCCCCTACGGTTTGTGGTCTGGACTATCTCTTCGCCTTTGCAGATGCTTTAGGCGGGTGCCGTTTAGTCTCTACACCTTCCCTTTTCAGGGCTTGGCTCGGGGTTGCCATTGTGCTAATAACGGAAGGGTTCCCCGAATTTGGCACCTGTTCACTGCCGGGTTTCCCCGGCAGGCTCCCATTGAGAGTCAACTGCTCTGCCAGTTGAGCTACGGGGCCAGTATTTATTCTTTTATTGCGCCCCAAGATTATACCGCAAAGGTAACAGATGTCAACTTCCCTTGTTTCATGGAGCTCAGTATTGCTCATCAAAACCGACCCTATGACTTAAGTGCTACTCTCATACCTTGTAGATTTCTAATATAATATTTGCAATGAAAAATGAGATTTTTTGCCCTGGGGTGCGCATTGGACACGCCCAAAATGAAGATGCTCTGACCGGTTGCACGGTTGTCTTATGCGAGGCGGGCGCGGCTGGCGGCGTGGACCAGCGCGGCGGCGCCCCAGGCACACGTGAGACGGATGCGCTGCACCCGATGCATCTGGTCGAGCGCGTCCACGCCATCGTCCTGGCAGGCGGTTCTGCATTCGGACTGGATGCTGCCTCTGGCGTCGTCCGTTATCTGGAGGAGAAAGGGGTCGGGTTCGATGTGCGCGTCGCCCGCGTGCCCATCGTCCCCTGCGCCATCCTGTTTGACCTGGCTCTCGGTCGCGCCGATATCCGCCCAGACGCCAGCATGGGCTACCAGGCATGTCAGAATGCCAACCCTCGAATGCCTGCTGAAGGCAATGTCGGCGCGGGGATTGGCGCCACGGTGGGCAAAATCTTCGGCATGGATCACGCCATGAAATCGGGCATCGGCTGCGCCCGCCTGGATATCGGCGGGGGTGTCATCGTCTCAGCGATTGCGGCGGTCAACGCCTTTGGTGATATAATTGACCCAAAGGACGGGGAGATTATCGCCGGGGCGCGCCGTCGCCTTTCAGAAAAAGCGGAAAAAGAGCCTGGGGGCAAAAGAGAAGACATGTTCATCAATACCCTCGAAGCGATGAAAACCTTACTTGGGCGCGCCGCGATGGGTTTCGCCAGGCGGGAGAATACCGTGATTGGCGTGGTCGCTACCAATGCCAAATTAACCAAAGAACAAATCAACAAAGTGGCTCAGATGGCTCAAGACGGGCTGGCGCGCAGTGTCCGTCCTGCCCACACCATGCTCGACGGCGATACGATTTTCGCCCTTTCCACCGGCAATAAAAAAGCCGATGTCAATATCATCGGCGCCTTTGCGGCTGAGGCGTTCAGCCAGGCAATCGTGCGCGCGGTTCTCACTGCACAACCGCTTGGGGGTCTGCCCTCAGCTTCCAGTTTGAGGGGATAGATGGACAACATTGAGTTAGGAGAAAAAGCCCGATTTTAGAATTCAGGCATCAATAAAAATGAAGCATTACGCCAGAGAAGCGCTTGGTCAGGTGTGGAGATGAATGAAACGCTTCTAATCGTTGAAGACAATGAAATACTGCGGGAGGGGTTGCGGGACATCCTCAGCCTGGAAGGCTTCACCGTGCTCACTGCCAGCGATGGACAGGAAGCCCTGGAGCAGATGAAAACCATCTCGCCGGATATGATCATTTCCGATATCGCCATGCCTCGCATGGATGGTTTCTCCTTCTTCCAAAACGTCCGCTCACATCCCGACTGGCTGGCAATTCCCTTCGTTTTTCTCACCGCCCGTAGCGATCGAGAACACATCATGGCAGGTAAAAATCTGGGCGCGGAGGATTACCTGGTCAAACCCCTCTCACGCGAGGAGCTGCTCACCGCAGTGCGCTCCCGGCTTTCTCGTTCCCAGGAGTTGCGCGCCATCCAGCTTCAGCAAGCCTACGAAGCCAGCCTGTCCATGCTGGCAAACGCCATTGATGTCCGCGATCCCTACACGCGCGGGCACGTTGAACGCGTCACCGCCTATGCCCATACCCTGGGCGTTCAGCTTGGTTTGAATAAGCGCGAGTTAGACCACCTGCGCTTTGGCTCCATCCTCCATGACATCGGTAAAATATTCATCCACGAAACCATGTTGTTCAAGTCGAGACCGCTTAACCCCAACGACTGGTGTGAAATCAAGAAACATCCGCTGGCTGGGGCAGAGATGATCAAAGACGTGCCTTTTCTCTCGCCCGCCATGCCAATCGTACGCCACCATCATGAACGCTGGGATGGTAAGGGCTACCCGGATGGTTTAAAAGGGGAGGCGATACCGTTAACTGCGCGCATCGTCGCCGTTGCCGATAGTTTCGATGCCATCACCATTGATCGCCCATATCGCAAATCTCGCACCCCGGAAGAGGCTTATCGCGAGATCGTGCGCTTATCCGGCGCTCAATTCGACCCGCAGGTCGTAGCTGCTTTCCAACGCGCCTGGGAAGAGGGGTCAATCCAATCCATCCTGGAGAGCTGGCGGATGAAGGGCATCAACCCCGACCCCATCAGCGATTCTCTGCCTCAAGCGCATTGACCTCGTCGCTCAAGACGCCGGCGCTACCCACTTTCACCTTACGGTACACATCCTGGGGCGAGCGCAACTGCCCGTCCACCGTCAGCAAACGCTCCACCTCGATCTCAAACAGGCGCTCGTTCTCGCGCAAATAAGGCTCGATCAAAGCCCAATCTTCTTCAGCGAGGGGGGCAAAAACGCCGCCGTTAAGCTGCTCTTCTTCCACCATCCGGCAAGGATCTCTCAGGTATATCGCCCCGCCGGAAGCCAGCGAAAACAGGTTCCCACCCGCATAAGGCGATTCTAACTCCTGCAGTTGCCCATGCGCATCGAAGGCGACACCGTTCAAGATGACAAATCCACCTCCCTGCAAGGGGTCGCCCGCCATGAACGACTCAGCCAGGTAATCCAGACAGGTGCCGTTGATCACCGCCCGCGGTTTTCCCACGGCGTTGATGAGCGGTCTCCCCGCTGCCGACCCAAGGACGTAAATCTCACCGCCCTTAGCTCCGTAGAGGAACGTCTGCCCCACATCGCCATGGATGACCAGTTTCCCATTTTTTAATATCTGACCAATCTGATCCTGGGCGTCGCCATGAAGGTGCACTTCGGCGCCATCCAAGCCAGAGGCGGCGTAATCGCCCACATCACCGAATAAATCCACCTGCAAGCCAACGCTGCCCGGTCCAAAACCGCAGGCGGCGAAGCGCCCGCCGCGAAAATTGAAAGCGATCAGATGCTTCCAACCCATCTCATTAGCGCGCACCATCCAGCGCGCGGCGCTCTCGTCCCCTTCTGGCGGAAAGCCCAAGCTGTCTATGAGCAGGGTGAGTTGATCTTCTTGCGGCGGGCATAAATCCTGACGCGTCTCCCAGGTCAAGCGGCGGAGAGCCTGGCGGGCGGTGGATGCGCTTATCTCAGGTGTTTGATTGAACAGGTTCAACAGACAATCGTCCACCCAGGCAATCATCCCGGAGCGTTTCTTGGCGCCGGTATCATAGCGGCGATCCCGTAGCAAGGTCAGGATTTCAAGCGAATAATGCCATTCTTCATCACCCTGAGCAGCGAAGTCCTCCAACCAGCCTGACCCCCAGGCGAGCTCATCCCACGCCATCCTTGCCATCTCCCCCTTCAACCACCTCCAAAAAGTGGATGCGCCGCCGTTATCGAAGGCGGTGTAAGAGTTCAGCTCCCATTTCCGGCGAAAATCGCCCGAAGCCCGCTCAGCCTGGATGGCGCGGCGAGCCACATGGGTTTGGTCGGGCGTTAGCTGAACCGCTTTCCCAAATTTGTCGGTGCACACCAGCCCATCGGTGGACGAGTAAGTAAAGCGAAAAGCCCCGCCATCCGTGTGCGAGCCTCCGCGGGCAACCCAGTAACGGTCTGCCACGGGCTGGAAGCGTTCATCCTCACCTGCAAGCGAGCGCAGGCAGGCATTGATCGCCTGGCGCTCCGAGGCGACCAAGCCAATTTGCACCTGCTCGTCGCCCTCCCCGGCTTGATACAGGGCGAACACCTGTGGGCGGAGCATGCTGGTATCGGTGATGCCGAGCAACTCATAGCAATTCTCATCGGGCTTGGAGCGCGCCAGGATGAAGAACCAGGGACCATCGGGTGAGCTGTGGATGTGGGCGCGCTGCACTGCCCGGTAGAGATGGCGCTTGTCCTCGGGCAGCATCTGAAAATCGTGCTCGGTGGTGGGCGCCATTGCCTCCAGGGTGATCTCCAGAGGGTAGCCATAGACGCGATCCCATAAATCGAAAAGCTGGACGCTGATCTCGGTATCGGTCAGGAAGAGCTGTCCGATATTGCGCTGGCGCAGGTACTCGCACACCGCGTGGTAATTGGCGAAATCCCCGTTGTGCACCAGGGCTTCGTTCAAGCCAATGAAAGGATGCGCCCCGCCCGGATGCCAGACGCGCCCCTTTGTCGGGTAACGCTGATGGGCAATCCAGACATGGGCGGTCTGCTCCTCCAACTGGTAATACGCCACCACGTCCTCCGCATAACCGACGATCTTCAGCACCGACAGATTGCGCCCATGGCTGAGGACGAAGGCGCGCTTCTCCCCCAGGCTGGCATAAAACCGCTGGTTCAGGCGGTAGGAATTCTGATAGACAAATTCATCCTCCAGAGCCCGCTCGGGCAGATCCAAAAGCCCATTTTCGGAGGCAAAGCGAGCCAGAACATCCGGCTTAACCCGCCCAAAATACCGCCAGACCTCCGGCGGGCGGACCTCCAGATTGGCAATCTGACGGTAATCGTCCATGTGGGGCAGAGGGTAAGCCTGGGCAAGATCGAAATAAGGGAGGATGAATTGCGCCTCCACTTCTTTGCGCGCCTGCGGCTCCAGCAAGGCAATTTGGAGCAAATAATGGCTGCGCAGCGTCTCGGCATCCACGCCCACCTGGAGCGGGTCGAGACCCACCATGGCAACGCCTCCACCTTTGCCATTGCCGCGGTTGTGCATCTGGCGCGAGGCAGCCAGGACATGCCTGCCGGCGATGGGAATATTGGCGCTGAAACCCAACACTCCGCAGCCACCCTCAGCCGCATCCTCAAGGCGTTGATTTCCCAGTGAAGGCAGGGGCAATAACTTCCTGGAGGACAAGATCCTTTCAGCATATTGATTCGTCATGCCAGCTCCATCTGAAACTTATCTCTCTTTACCAGTTCCCAGCCCAAAAGAGCCTTTTTGCGGGATGTTCCCCAACGGTAACCGCCAAACTCACCCGTTTGTCGAATGACCCGGTGGCAGGGGATCACCACTGGCAGCGGGTTGTGGGCGATGGCGTTGCCCACCGCCCGCGGCGCACCCGGCAAGCCAACCTGGACGGCAACATCCGCGTAAGACAACACCGAGCCGCTGGGGATACGCAACAATGCCTCCCAGACCTTGATTTGAAAGCCGGTGCCGATGACATGCAGCGGCAAACGAGTGTGGCGCTCGCCCTCAAAAAATCCAAAAATGGGGGCAATCATTCTGCCCGTTGCCTCCTGATCCTGACGCAGATTTGCCCGTTGCCAGCGCCGCGCCAGTTCAGACCAGGCTGCCTGTCGGTCTCCCTCCTGGACAAATATCAGGTTGCTGACGCCGCGCTCGGTCAACGCCAGCAGACATTCCCCAAACGGGGTGGCGTGGAATCCATAACGTATCTCGACGCCCTCGCCGCGCCTCTTGTACTCTCCCGGAGTGACCGCTTCCCAGGTGATGAACAAATCGTGCAGCCTGCCAGGACCGGAAAGCCCCGACTGATAGGTGGCGTTGAGCAGGTTCTCAGAACGCTCGAGCAATTCTCTGGCGTATTCTTTGGTCAGATACTGGGTGAACTTCTTCGGGCTGATGCCCACCCAGCGGGTGAACAACCTCTGAAAGTGATACTCGCTCAGATGTACGCTTTGGGCGATCTCCCTCAGACTGGGTTGTTGGGTGTAGTGCTGCTCCAGATAGATGATCGCACGCTCGATGCGCTGATAATCTTCAGAAATCTTGCTGTAATCCGTCATGAATGCCTCCATCGGGTTGTTCCTCCTGTTTGTTTCAGATGCTCTTCGCTCGTGTTATTCACCAGTATATGCAATTCGCATCTCGAAACCACCCGATTCTTGCGATGTTCTCCGTCTCAACACCGGTTCAGTTCAGATACACCAATAGATCGCTGCGTCCACGCAGTTCACCGATTGCTCGCATCCCAAGCATCTCCAGAATGCCCGCCAGTTGCCACAACCAGGAGCGGTACAGGTTGACAATCTTACGGAAACCGACATCGGCGTCAATCTTTTTGGCGTGCTCCGGGTCGGTGGTGGTGATGCCGAAGGGACAGCCCAACCCTTTCTCGCATTGGGCGATGCGGATACAGCCCAACGCCACCAGCTCGGCTGTACCCAGGATTGCCCCATCCGCGCCCAGGGCAATCGCCTTGGCGACATCCCAAGCGCTGCGCAGACCACCTGAAGCCATCAAGGTCACTTCATCGCGGATGCCCTCCTCAACCAGGAAGCGATGCACCTTGGGCAGGGCATATTCAATGGGCATGGCGATGTTCTTCTTGGCAATCTCAGGCGCCGCGCCGGTGCCGCCATAAGCGCCATCCAGATGGATGATGTGCGCCCCGGCGTAGTATGAACCCACTGCAACCATATCCACATCGGTGGGGGTGGATACCTTCACGCTGATCAACGCCCGCGGGTTCACCTGCTTCAGCCAATCCACGTGTTTTTTGTGATCTTCCACGGAATAGACGCTGTGGAAGGGGAACGGGGAAAACAGCGATGTGCCTTCCACCGCTTCGCGCAGGCGGGCGACCGTGTCGGTATTTTTATTTCCCAGCAGGTGCCCACCCAAGCCCGGTTTGGCGCCCTGAGCGTATTTGATTTCGACCACCGGCGCACGTTGGAGACTGGCTTCGCTCACCCCAAACAAGCCAGTCGCAACCTGGGTGATGATGTGATCGGCGTAAGGCTCAAGCTCCTCGGGATATCCCCCCTCGCCGGTAGATGTCAGTATGCCCAGGTGCTGCGCTGCTCTGACTCTGGCGAGCATCACCGGCAATCCAACGCTGCCGTAAGACATGCCCGCGCCGTACCAGGGCAGGGGCAACACCCGCTGCGGGCGCGAGGCGTCGCGCCGATTAAGCCGCAGGGTAAAATCAAAAAAGGCGGGGTCAGCCATGATCCTCTCAGCAGGGTCTCGGTCCAGCTCAAATGCAAACGCCAGCCGGTCAAAACCGCCATCCGAAGCCCCCACGCGGTACTCCAGATCGCTTTCCGGCGGTCTGCCGGTGCGGGCTTGCTCCTGGGAGGAAAGAAGCAGGGCGGTTGTCCAGCGGAAGTCGCCCTCACCGCCATTGGGCTGGGGCAAACGACGAAAGCGGGAGAAGGGGGCGCTGCCTCCCAGGATTTTCCGGAAAGAGCTTTCTTCACTGCGATTCCAGATGGTCCGCCCCACTTCGCCGCGCAAGCGGCGCACCTCGCGCATGCCCATCGCTCCCAAAGCCTCCAGTAACTGGTCGCGCCAGGCGTTCATCAGGTTAACAACCCGCTGCGCTCCCCATTCGGGGTCAATCTCATCGCCTTCGACTGGACATTTGCCCTTATCCGCCCACAGCGAACAACCCCAGGCAACCTGCAACACAAAATCAATCGCCACCAGGTCAGCCCCGCAGGCGATGGACTTGGCGACATGTTCCGCCGCAGCGATGCCGCCGCTGGCGATCAGAGCCACCCGGTCGCGCCTGGCGACCTCCACCAGCCTGGTGTGCACCTGCCGTAGCGCTTCGGGCAGAGGCAACCCATCCAGATCCCTGCCGACCTCATCCGCGTACAGGTGGATCACCGGGATGCCAGCCTCCACCCACTCGACGGCAATCGCGGCGGCATCCGAACCCAGGGGTAAGCGCGCCCCGACGACGGATACGGGAAAATAATCTCGAACTTTTTGATAAAGCGCCGGCAGCGAAGCGAGAGCCTCCTGCTCGATCTCGATATAGCCTATGGGCTGGGCAAGCTGAGAAGAGAGGGAGATCGCCTCGTCCAGCGTGTCTTCCGAGAGCCTCAACCCCAGCCATTCGGCGTGTTGGAGTACGTCGGCTTTGACATCGGTTACAGCGAACACCGCCAGGGTGCCCAGGAGATGCGCTCCCAGCGCCAGAGAACGCAGCGCGCCCCGACCGGGTAAGGGCGCCGGCAGGGGGTTGAAGATGACCGGCAAGGGCAGTGTAATCGAAGGGGGCAGCGATGAAACCAACCTGCCGCGGGCGTCAAAATCCAATGAAATGACGCCACCCCCCAAATCCACCTGAGTGGAGATATATTCCCTGCCATGTATCCCATCCCGAGTAGGGCGCACGATCTCGCTCATATCCAGCCAGATGCCCTCGAAACCCTCGCCCGCAAATTTTCCCCCATATCCCGCGCCGGAGATGGGAATGCGCCCGGTCTCAGCCATGTACCAGGTTTGGGTGATCACCTCGGCAGTCCAATAATCGTCGCCACGTTGACTGCTGCCCATGAAGACCTGGTGACCATATTTGACATAAGCGCCCCCATCGTCCAGGTGAAATTGAGCGGGATAGCCCTGAGCGGGCGCTGGCGCAGGTGAGGTTGCAATATGGTAGCGGCTGTGAGACTGCACATTGACCTCCCGGTTGTTCTCTAACGTTAAGATCAACCTTCTCGATTTAAAAATAAACAAGCTCGCCAGGGCAAGCTTGATAGGTTAAATTACCGGCAAAGCCGCCCCTCCCCAAAAATATGCCTGCAGAACGTTCCGCTGGCAGCCATTACGGGGCGTTTTGTGCGGCGAGTTACCCACGCCGATTTGTCGCACCGTTCTTCAGGAGGGGTTGGTTCGGGACATGGCAGCCCCGGGAGGCATCCGCTGACCTTTCGATTTTCTCCGAAGGGGGAAAACACCCCAACACCCCGTTCGGATTAACCTCGCCTCGCGGCGAGGAACCTCCACCTCGTCATCCCTGCAGATGCAGGGACCATGCGCTACAAACCCCACATATTCGGTTGGAATTTCAATGGCGGGGATTTTACCCCAAGAGGATGGGAATCGTCAAGCGCAAGTTGTATAAACAGGTGAAATTTTAATCAAAACATCTGCCGGGCATACACCGAGCAGATGCTCTTCAAAAGGTTCTATGGAACACGATCAGCCTTTATCCGGCGGTTGCGGTTTCCCCCGCCGGTTTACGCCCATTATCGCTCAACGCCTCGGTGAACGCTGGTAACTCGGACTTCAACTCGCGGCGGAACTGGCTCATGTAGAGATTGTAATAAAAACCTCGCTGCGCCAGAAGCTCTTCATGCCTGCCGCGCTCAACAATCTGTCCGTTATCCATCACCAGAACGATATCCGCGTTGCGGATGGTGCTCAACCGATGGGCAATCACAAAGCTGGTCCTGCCTTTCAGCAGCACTTCCAGAGCTTTCTGAATCAGGCGTTCGGTGCGGGTGTCCACGCTGGAGGTCGCTTCGTCCAGGATCAGGATGCGTGGGTTCGCCAGCGCTGCCCGGGCGATGGCAAGCAACTGGCGCTGTCCCTGGCTCAAACCGCTGCCTCGCTCACCCAACACAGTCTGGTAGCCCTCAGGCAAGCGGCGGATAAAATCATCGGCGTAAGCCAGCCTGGCTGCCGCCATCACCTCCTCATCGCTGGCATCTGGACGTCCAAAACGGATGTTCTCCATCACACTGGCACTGAACATGAATGTATCTTGCAAGACGATGCCGATTTGTTTGCGCAGGCTCTCCAGTGTCACACTGCGCACGTCAATCCCATCAATCAATACCGCCCCCCCGGTGACATCGTAGAAGCGCGGGATCAGGTTGATGATGGTGGTCTTGCCCGCGCCGGTCGGTCCGACGATGGCGATGGTCTGTCCCGCCTCTGCTTTGAAAGAAATCCCGCGCAGCACCGGTTGTCCTGGCACGTACTCCGCCGAAACGTTGACAAATTCGACATCTCCCTTAATTTCCGGCAGAGTTATGGCATTGGGCAGGTCTTGAATAGCGGGGGAAACGTCCAGCAAGCCGAAAATGCGCTCTCCGCCGGCGATAGCGCTCTGAATATTGGTCCAAAGCACCGAAATCTGCTGAATGGGTTGGTTGAAGCGTTGCACATAACCCAGGAAAGTGATCACCAGCCCGAGGGAGACTGTTGCCCCAAACAGTGAAGCATCGCCAAGCAAGGTCAACCCGCCCACCACGGTCACGATGGCAAGGGCGACGTATCCCAACGCCTCCAGGACGGGCGCCAAGGCGCTGGTATAAGCCACCGCCCGCACGTTGGCGTCCCGATTGGCGGCATTGATCGCCCGAAATTGCTCGATGTTCTCCTCCGCCCGGTTGAAGGCTTGAACCTCTCGCACCGCCGAGATGCTCTCCTGCAACTCGGCGTTCACATTGCCCATCTCCTTGCGCGTGCGCCGAAAAGCTTTGCGCGCCTGGGATGAGAACCAGACCGTCGCCACCGCCATCAACGGCACCACCGCCATGCTGAGCAAGGCAAATGCCACACTCTTCGAGAGCATGTTATAACCAATCCACGCCAGCAGTAAAATTCCGCTCAGCACATTCACCAGGGCAAAATTGATTGCCTGGGCGATGGTCTCGGTATCATTGGTGATGCGGCTCATCAGGTCGCCCGCCTCGTTCTCGGCATAGTAACTGAGCGAAAGGCGGTGGAGATGCTCGAAAACCTGCACCCGCATCGCGCGCAGGACGTGCTGCCCAGCCCAGGTCATGGCAAAGAAGGTTGCGCCCGTCATCAGCGAGCCGATCATATACAGACCGATCAGCACCAGCACCATCCGCCCGATACCCGCGATCCGCCCGGCGTTTGTCATCTCAGCAGGGTTGGCGCTGGGGGGCGAAAACCCGCCGAGGGTGAAGGCTTTAGACACGATTTTTTGGGTAATCCCCGAGGGCTCCTGACCCTCCGCCAGCCAGCAGGTGGGCAGGGAATTCGCCTGGTTGACACCCGTGAGATTAAACCCGCCGGAACTGGCAGAAGCCGCCGGCGTCAGATAACAATCCACCAACTGCCCGATGACCTCGGGCGAGGTCACCTGCGCCCAGGTAGAGATCACCATCAGGATGGCAACAATGATCAACACAAACCAATAGGGTTTGAAATATTGTCCAAAGCGAGCCAGGGTTTCGCCGGTGCGCTTTGGCTTGGATGTCTCGCTTTCTAACAAACCACGTGGACCGCCACCAAACATTATCCCTCCAAACGCCGCGCCAGATGCATCTAATCAGAAATGAAATGCAACAACGCGGCAATACTTTTTCTATACCGCCGGAGCGGGCTCCGAAACCGCATCCCCAACCAGTTGAGAGTTGTAAATTTCAGCGTAAATCTCGCTCTCTTCCATCAGTTCATCGTGCTTGCCGCGGGCGACAATCTGACCTTTATCCAGCACCAAAATCTGGTCGGCGTTCATCACCGTACTGATGCGCTGGGCGATGACAAAGCTGGTTCGCCCTTGCATCAATTGATCCAGAGCAGATTGGATCTGGGCTTCGGTTGCCAGATCCACGCTGCTGGTTGAGTCATCCAGAATCAAGATGCGGGGATTGAGCAACAAAGCCCGGGCAATCGCAATGCGTTGCTTCTGTCCTCCGGAAAGGGTGGCGCCGCGTTCACCCACAAAGGTGTCGTAGCCCTCTGGAAATGACATGATAAAGTCATGGGCGGCGGCAGCCTTTGCCGCAGCTATGATTTCATCCAGGGTGGCTTCCGGTTTGCCAAAGGCGATATTGTCACGGATGGAGCCAGTGAATAAAGTGGTTTCCTGGAGCACAATCCCAATTTGAGCCCGGAGCGAATCAAGGGTGACATCACGCAGGTCGTAACCATCAATGGTGATCCTGCCCTCGCTGGGATCATAAAAACGGGGCAAAAGGTTGATAATCGTCGTCTTGCCTGAGCCGGTAGCGCCCAGCAAGGCAATCGTCTCCCCGGGTCTGGCTTCCAGGCTCACATTCTTCAGCACCGGTTCACCGCTGCCGAAATAGCGAAAAGTGACATTCTCAAAGCGGACATGCCCCTGAATGGGCGGCAGTGGGACGGCTGTCGGTTTATCCACCACTTCGTTGCGGGCATCCAAAATCTCGAACACGCGGCTCGCCGAAGCCGACGCCTGACCAAATTGGGTGATGATAAAGCCAAACTGGGCGACCGGGAAGAATAAATAGACCAGGTACAGGCTGAATTCCTGCCATTGTCCCAGAGTCAACGTCCCGTTGACAATTTGCACCCCGCCAAAATAGAGCGTGGTAGCCTGACCCAGGTTGGCGATCATGAAAGTCAGGGGGAAGAGAAACGAAAACAGGCGGGCAATGGTAAGCTGCTGTCTCATCAGATCATCCGCCTGGATTTCAAACTTTTCCTCCTCGCTTTTCTCGCGGGTAAAAGCCTTGACAACTTTTATCCCTGCCAGGTTTTCTTGCAAGGTGGTGTTCAACGCCGAGAGCTTCCGTTGAACGCGTGTGAATAGCGGCTGACTGATCACTCCAAAAATCATGAACAGGATCAACGCCACCGGCAGAATCCAGATGGTCACAATTGCCAGCCTGGCATTGGTGGAAAAGAGGACGATCAGGGTACCCGTCAGGAGCACAATCGCGCTGGCAAGTTGCAATAACCCCTGTCCGATAAACAGACGGACTTTTTCCACATCATCCGTCGCCCGGATCATCAGTTGACCGGTATTGTTGCGATCGTGATAAGAGAATGATAGTTTCTGTATCTTGGCGTAGAGGTCATTGCGCAGGTCAAACGCCACATTTTGCGAGTTTTTCTCCGCCCAGTAGGTCTGGAGAAAAGCAAAAATACCCCGCAGCACGGCAAAGAGCACGATCACCAGTCCCGCAGTGACCAGGGTTCTGGGAGCACCGGATTGGGTAGCCTGCAGTTGAGCGACCAGTTGATCCAGGGTCAAATCGGCGGGCAGATTCAGCCACGCCAGGATTTGCGGCAACGCTTGTCCTATGAAAGCGGAGGGTATCTTGGAGAGGTTTTCCAGGACGTATTTACTGCCCACCGCTTTGGTCACGGTATCAATCATGCTCCCCACCAGACGGGGGACAGCCAGCATGGACAGCGTGGAAACCAGCATGAACAAATAAGGCAGCACCGCCTGCCGACGGTAATGCCCCAGATAACGCACAGCCCTTCCCATTGAGCCGGGCTTGGTTGCACGATTGTTTTTCCTGATCAAAGTTTTTCCTCCTCAAGAGAGGTGATTGGCTCGAGACTGCTCGCAGCTCTGGTCAATAAAATCAGCGCATCCATAATCTGTTTCTGTTCTTCAAGGCTGAACTTAGTGGCAAGCTCTTCCATCCATTGGTGCCGGGCATCAATCCCCTCCCTGATCAGCTTCCTGCCCTGTTCGGATAGCGTGATCTGCCTGGAACGCCGATCCTGCGGGTCTTCCGAGCGTTCAAGATATCCCTGTTGCACCAGACGTTCGATCATCTGGCTGGCAGCCGCGTTGGTCACGCCAAGATGATTGCCAATCCCTGAAACCCCACAGCGACCATGATGGCTCAGATACATCAGGGTGTTAAGTTGGGCGATAGACACCCCCGAACTTTTAGCAAACTGGATCATATCTCGCATGGAGCGGTGCATGAACACATCCGCCCAGGCGTGCAGAATTTCACCAAACTTACTCTTTTCAGTCATAGTTAACTTACCTAAACAATTAATAGGGCTTAACTTTATTGCAATCATACACATTTGTCAAGTTTTGCAGGATAAGTGTTCGATTAATCTTTTCTCGGAGATCGTCGCTGGTGTATCCGACTCAGATCAAGGAGGTTGAGAGATGAGGCTCATTGAATTCTCATCCACGCGTTTCACCAATCACTCAGCCAGCGAGTATAATTGGCGATTACAGATGCACACCATGGCTCGCCCTGGCATAGACCATCTGGATATAAATATCCCAAAGGAGGATAAATGAACGATAAACCTGATGCCAAGCCAGCGCTGGTCATCAACGTTCACAGTTGGGCAACGCCGATCACGGGTCTGATCATGCTGGTAGTGGGTTTACTGGCAGGTTACTTCGGGCGACCTCTGATTAACCAACAGCTTCAGGCTGAGACGCCGATAGCCGCCGCCCCGGCGACCGCCGCCGCCCCAACCAGTTCCAGCCCGGAATCTGCCGCTGCCACCCAGCCGCCCACCTCTTTGAAAGAAGTGATGGATATCTTGATTCCCCAGGTCAAGCACTTCAAAGGCGACCCCAACGCCCCGGTCACTTTCATCGAATTTAGCGATTTTCAATGACCCTTCTGCGGCAGATTTGCCACTGGCGCGGGTCGCCAGATCGATCAGACTTATGTTGAGCAGGGTAAAGTGCGTTTTGGTTACTGGCACATGGCGTTCTTAGGGGATGAATCGCAATGGGCTGCCGAAGCCAGCGAGTGCGCCGCCGACCAGGATAAATTCTGGGAATATCACGATCTCCTCTTTGAAAGCCAGAACGGCGAAAACCAGGGAGCCTTCAGCAAAGAGAATCTTAAAGGCTTTGCCGCCAATTTGGGACTGGACACCAAAGCCTTCAACGAATGCCTGGACTCTGGCAAATACACCCAGGCAGTTCAGGAATCCACCCAGATCGCTCAATCCATCGGCGTTCGCAGCACGCCTGCTTTTTTGATCAATGGCACGCCCATGATCGGGGCTCAACCGTTCGAATCCTTCCAGCAGGTTATTGATAACAGTCTGGCTACCCAGACCCCATGATACCCGGCAGGAAAACCATCGGGCGGTCATCCTGACCGCCCGATTCTGGTTTAATACTCTTTCACTTCAATCACCGTCCCCCCGGGCAACGGCACGGTGACATCGCCCGGATCGTAGGGCGTCTCCGGTTGAGTCCAGCGGAAGATCCACCTGGCATCCTCAGGGCGAGCGTTGATGCAACCGCGCGACATCGGCACGCCAAAGTTGTTGTGCCAGAAAGTGGAATGGATGGCTACCCCGGTTTCGACAAACAGGGTGGTCCAGCCGATTCCTGGAAGGTCCCAGCCTCCCCCAGTCGTGCCGCCGCTCATGTGGGAGGAGATCATCTTGCGCCATATCGGGTGCGCCCCCACCGGCGTAGCCCAGGCGTCCACCCGCTGCCCACTGGCGTTGTACAGCGCGCCGGTGGAGACCTGCGCCAGATAGACCTCGCGCTTGCCCTCGTAACAGGAAAGCAACTGGTGAGATACATCCACAACGATGCGCTTGTTCTCCACCTCGGGATGGATGGGGGCGACCTCTTCGGGAGTGATGGGGCGAAAGGCTTCACCCAGCGCCCAAAAAATATCGCCATACCCATAACGCTCATTGACCCGATACCAGATCTGCCCCTGCTCATCTCGCCTGGTTTGATCCACCCAGACCACCTGGCTGTAATACAGCCGGGCAGGCAGCCCCGATTTCTGGCGATAATCCAGCCACGGTGAGCGTGCGGGAGGGTTATCCAGGACCAAATCCACATAGGGTACGCTCACCTCCACCCACATCCCAGCTCCCAGGCTGGTTTGAGGCAAAGTCTCAATCGGTGTCTGGGGTTGGTTGGCGACCATTTGCAAATGGGGCGACCAGATATAACCCTCAGGCGTCTCCACCCAACGCTGGTTGATCTCGCTGGGATGTCTGCCAACCACCTCCCGCACCCAGGGGAAAAGTTCATCATCCACCAGCTTGCGGACCGATGGACTGCTCAGGCTGGGGCGCGTTTTAAGTTCTGTTCCCCACCATACCACCCGCCCCAAGCGCTCAGCCCGGGGGAAATCTGGCAAGTTGAATTTGTCTGCCCACGAACGCAGACTCAAAACGCCCAGGGTAAGGGCAGATAATTTCAGAAAACCTCGTCGGTCAATCGGATTAGCGCCACCCATCTGATTATCGCCAGCGTAAAAGCAAGGAATACAGGTCAACCCTGAACGGGGCACCTGATGATCGATATAACATCATCTCTTTTCGGCATCATACCACAGGAAGCCATCGCGCAACCTTATAGAAAAATGAGCCGAGAGCCTTTGTCAGTTCTGACAGATCAACGGTTGCGCCTTGCGTCAGACGAAATCACACCCTTGCTCCATCCTCCTCCCCAGAGACAATTTGGTCATTGCATCTTGAAATCATTTATAATGAAGTCAACCCCAAATGAGGTCTATCTGAAGGTTGCCTTGTGGACTATAAAAAGCTGGATGACCAAACCCTGCTCCAGTTGATTGCCCAGACCCATGAGAACGCCCTGAGCGAATTGTACGATCGTTATGGTCGGCTGGTGTTCAGCATGGCGTTGAACATCGTCGGTGATAGCGCCCTGGCTGAAGAGATCACCCAGGATGTGTACCTGCGAATCTGGAACAAAGCTGCGACCTACGACCCTGTGCAAGGGAAAGTGACCACCTGGATCACCAGCATCACCCGCTATCGGGCGATAGACGTTCTCCGTCGCCTGAGCGTCCGACCCGAAGGTAACCGCCCCGCCTGGGCAGATGAGGAGGGCTTTGACCTGCCCGATCCCACTGATATTGAAGAAGCAGCAGCGTTGGCTCAACGCAAACAGCTGGTTCGCCGGGCGGTCAAGACGCTCCCCCCCGATCAGCAGACTGCCCTATCACTGGCTTTTTTTCAGGGATACTCGCACAGCGAGATTGCCGAAATTTTGAACGAACCGCTTGGCACCGTCAAAACCCGCATCCGGCTGGCGATGCAGAAATTGCGACAACTGCTGCAAGAAGACGATATGAGCGCGGGATAAATCCAATTTTTTCTCTTCTACGTATTATCCCGCAGAGGTATTAGATATGTCGGTCAATGAACATGCAACAGATTTGCTTCCAGCCTACGCCCTGGATATCCTGGACGAAGATGAGGCGCGCCAGGTGAGGGAGCACCTGGAGTCCTGTGACATTTGCCGGCATGAACTGCGCGCATATCAGACAATCGTCTCCGAACTACCCCTGGCTGGAATTGAAACCGAACCACCCCCAAAGTTAAAGGAATCCATTCTGGAGCAGGCGCGCCGCTCAAAACACACCGCCCAACCTGACGCCGGCACAAGCTGGTGGCAGACAATCAGAGAACGCCTGATGTTGAGGACCCCCGCCTGGGGCATGGTCAGCCTGGTGTTAATTGTGCTTCTGGGCGTCAGCAACCTCTTCCTCTGGCAGCGTTTATCGCAGGTTGAAAGCGAACGCCAGAACAAGCTGGCAACCGTGCCATTAATCAGCGGTGATTTTGCCCCGGGTGCAACAGGGATGCTGGTCATCAGCAGCGACGGCGAGCACGGCACCCTGGTGGTTGACGGCTTGCCGGTGTTGGACGAATCTCAACAATATCAATTGTGGTTGATTCGTGACGGCAGCCGTACCAGCGGCGGGGTGTTCTCGGTTGATGTGGAGGGGTATGGTTCCCTGTGGATCACCGCGCCCGAACCTCTCATCAGCTACCAGGCTGTCGGCATCACCATCGAACCCGCCGGAGGCAGCCCGGGACCAACCGGCGAACGGGTCCTCAGCGGAGAATTGTAAAACCCCCTTCAGGCATTTAAAAAGACGGGCAATTTTAATTTACCCGCCTTGCCACCAAGCCAAGCCTTCCAGTCGTCACCCCGACCATACCGATTACTAACACCTATCAAGTGGGATGAATCTGTAGCCTCAGATTCATCAGACGCCTCACATGGACTATAATTGAGCCGATCTGATATGTCCCTCTCGCATATGAAACCCAGGAGGTTATGATGTCCATTGATAACACCCGTGCCGAAGTGATCGCCAGCATCTGGAAAGCCATCGCCCAGAGCAAGGTTGACCTGTCAACCATCCCTCATGACCAACAAGAACAATTGATTAACAAAATCGCCGAAAATGTGATGATCACCCTGGATGCAATCCTGGCTCAAGGTCAGGAGCCTGAGAAAGCCCAGATGGACACGGACGAACATGGCGAACAAATTCTGTGGGAGGGGCGCCCATTTCTATCTCTGGTCGAATACTACGTCCTGACCTCTGAGCGGATTAAGATCAGGAGAGGGCTGGTGGGTAGAGATATCGAGAACTTTGAATTGATTCGCATCCAGGATATTGACCTCAAGCAAGGCGTGAGCGAGCGCATCTTTGGCATTGGTGATATCACCATCCGAGGACACGACCCCTCCGACCCGACGATTGTGCTGCGCAATGTCGCCAAGCCTGAGCAGGTGTACGAGACAATACGCCGCGCCTGGCTGGATGCCCGCAAGCGTTACGGGCTGCAATTCCGGGAATTTATGTAAAAGACGCCTTAAGAGACAGCCTGACTCGAACCCCCTCCCGAATCCCGCCTTTAAACCAAAGCCCCTATGGTTGATTGACCATAGGGACCTCAGTCGGCGTGGTGGGCGCGGAGGGGCTCGAACCCCCGAACCTCACGGATGTGAACCGTGCGCTCTGACCAACTGAGCTACGCGCCCGCTTGGTTAAGTGGCTCAAATTATACCTGAAGCGCGTTTCATTTGCAAGCGTCGCCGTCAATTTGGTCGCCAAGGCTTGCAATGTCCCACACTTCCAGCCGAGGTTTATCAACCTGTGGTTATATGTTCCTGACTACATCGCTGTACATGTTACCAATGGGCGGACCGAGCAATGCCAGCACGACGATCACGATAATCGCCACCAACAACATGATCAAGGCATACTCCACCAGTCCTTGCCCTGTCTTATTCCCCACGTACATCAATCGCTTCCTCCAAATAAAGAACGAAGCCAAAAATAAAATATGATACATCCATTATAGAACCGGTTATAGATCCGGCGTCATTACAGATTTGTAAAGTTCAGGCGGCTCAACAGCAGCCGAACAGTCAATAATCCGGGATTTTTGATTCTATGGTACACTCCCAGCGCATACAATCATACCAGTAAAATCAGGTTGCATGGACGCAAAATCGCTCTCCACTCTGGAATATCCCAAAATCCTGGAGCATCTCGCCCGTTATTGCGCTTTCGCTGCCTCAGCCGAAAAAGCCCGGGCTTTATCACCCACCCCAGACATCGAAGAGGCGCGCCAACGCCAGGCTGAGACGCGTGAGGCGCTGATGCTCCTTTCCACCCGTCCAGACCTGACCATCGGCGGGGCGCGCGACGTGCGCGAAGTGGTTGATCTGGCAAACCATGGCGGGGTACTGCCGGCGACCGATCTCCTGGACATCAAGTCCACCCTGATCGCCGCCCGCACCTTATCCCGCCTGTTCGAGAACGTGGGCGGGAGTTATCCCAACCTGTATGCCATTGCCGCCCAGATGCCCCCGCCGCTGGGTCTGATTGACGCCATCTCACGCACCATATCGGAGCGGGGCGAGATACTGGACAGCGCCTCGGATAAACTCGCCAGCATCCGCCATGACCTGCGCATCTCCCACGAGCGCCTGTTGGGAAAGTTGCAGCGCATGTTGAACGACCCGCGCAATGCGCCTTTCTTGCAAGAGCCCCTGATCACCCAGCGTGATGGTCGTTATGTGTTACCTCTGCGCGCCGAGTTCAAAGGTCGCATCCGCTCAATTGTCCATGATCAATCTGCCTCAGGAGCTACCCTCTTCGTCGAGCCCCTGGGGATCGTGGAATTGAACAACCAGTATCGCGAGTTACAGCTTGCCGAGCGGGATGAGGAGCGACGCATCCTGATGGACCTTTCCCAACAGGTTGGACGGCACTCTCAAGCCATCCTGCAAACCGTCGAGACCATCGCCAACCTGGACCTGGCATTCGCCCGAGCCAAATACGCCGATGACACCCACGCCACCGAACCCATCCTGCATCTTATCCCGCGCCAGCCGCCTTCGCCCCATAGCCCGCATCCGGGCACGGTCATCCGCCTTTACCAGGCGCGCCATCCCCTGCTCGACCCGGAAACGGTTGTCCCGATTGACGTTGAGCTTGACCCCCAGACCTACGCCCTGGTGATCACCGGTCCGAATACCGGCGGTAAAACGGTCACCCTGAAAACGGTGGGGCTGCTGGCGCTGATGGCGCAATCCGGCTTGCACATCCCCGCCCAATCAGGTTCAGAGTTGAGCGTATTCGAGAGCATTTACGCCGATATCGGCGATGAACAATCCATCGAGCAGTCGCTCTCCACTTTTTCCGGGCACATCACCAACATCATCCATATCCTCGAAAAAGCTGACCGGCGTTCCTTAGTCATCCTGGATGAACTTGGCGCAGGCACCGACCCGCAAGAAGGCGCAGCTTTAGCCCGCGCCCTGCTCAGCCATCTTCTCTCCAGGGGCATTACCACTCTGGTCACGACTCACCATCCAGAGTTGAAAGCCTATGCGCATGCCACGCCGGGGGTGATCAACGCCAGCGTCGAATTCGATCTGGAGACCCTGCGCCCCACCTATCATCTGGTGATTGGGCTTCCCGGTCGCTCGAATGCTCTGGCAATCGCCCAGCGTCTGGGTATGCCGGAAGATATCGTGAAAGCTGCCCGCGCAGAGTTAAGCCCGACCGACCTGCGCGCCGAGGACTTACTGGACGAAATCCACCGCCAGCGCGATCTCGCCCGCCAGGCGCGCGCCGCGGCTGAAAAAGCCCGCCGCGAGGCGGAGTCTCTGGAAAAAGAACTCTCTGAGCGTTATGAACGCATCGAGGATGAACGCCGCGAGCTGCTGGAGAAAGCGCGCCTGGAAGCGGAACAGCAAGTCAATGAACTGCAAGAGGAGATCCGCCAGATTCGAAGGGTGTTGGCGCGGGCGCGACAGCCGGTCGAGACTTTACAAACTATCGAGGAGCAGGTGCAGGCTCTTGAAGAGCGCATTGAAGAACCCATTTCGCGCCGTACTCCCAGCCTGGGCGTCAAACCGCTCCGGCGCGCCATCCGCCTGGGAGATAAAGTCCACCTGCGCTCCCTCAACACCAAAGGTGTGGTCACTTCTCTGGGCGAGGAGGAAGCCGAGGTTCAGGTAGGGAATTTGCGCGTCCGCGCCCGCCTGAGCGATTTGAGCCTGAGCAACGAGCCACAGGAGGCGCAAACCGAGAAAACTTCCGCCGATACCCGACCCGCCAGGTTTTCCGATTACCCGGCTTCTCCAGGTCTTGAGCTTGATCTGCGCGGTCAGCGCGCGGATGAAGCAAGAGACGCCCTTGAACGCTATCTGGATGCAGCCTTCCTGGCTGGTTTGCCCTGGGTGCGGATCATCCACGGAAAAGGCACCGGCAAATTGCGCGAGATCGTGCGCCAGGCTGTGCAAGGGCATCCCCATGTGCGCTCGTCTGAACCTGGCGCAGAAACAGAAGGCGGGGAAGGCGTGACTGTGGTCAAGTTAAAAGTCAACTGAGCGGTTTCTCCATGCCCACGCACAAAAAGCTCCCGCGTTCATCCTGGCTCAGCATCTTGATCTCGATTCTGCTGGCGAGTTGCCGCCCGGTTCAACCCACACCCTCGGCAACATTGACACCCCTGCCCAGCAATACGCTTGAGATAACAAGCACGCCGACTCCCCCACCTCCCACTGCAACCATCACCCCC